>Ga0302326_10002887_pt1 | contig 41222 bp, 40 predicted proteins | sample Palsa_T0_3_FD_202264 | JGI IMG/M metagenome (GOLD analysis project Ga0302326, IMG submission 202264) | Peat permafrost microbial communities from Stordalen Mire near Abisko, Sweden - Palsa_T0_3 | ecosystem: Environmental > Terrestrial > Soil > Palsa > Peat permafrost | place: Sweden: Abisko... | reverse complement strand
AGGACGACCGCGAGCGCGAGGAAAGTCCTCGGGTTCCAGCCGAGTGCGACCGCCAGCCCGATCGTGATCGAGAGCGCTGCAAGCAGGAGGGCGATGGTCAGCCCGTGCCCCCTGGTGGCATCCATGACGCCGTTCTGGAGGCTCGCGAGCCAGGCGGGCCCGGCGGGAGCGGCCTTGATCAGGCTGTAGGTGGCGTTCGCGCTGGAGTTGACCGCGAGCAGCCACAGCACGCCCATCAGGATCCACAGATTGGCCCACAGCACGCGGGCGCCGGTCACGCCGATCAGCCCGCCCGGGCGCTCGTTCGGCCACACCAGCGCGCCGATAATCGCGTACAGGATGGCCGCCCCAGGCGCGCCGGTGAGCGCGTTCGCCATGTTCATGAACAGCATCCCGAACGCTTCGCCGAACCACCACACGATCACCGCCCACACGAACGACACGACGAGCGCCTGCTTGACCGTAGGGCGGTACAGCAATCCGATCCCGATCCCGAGCTGGATCAGCGCGGCCAGCGTGTTGTAGAGCGCCTGATGATGGGCCATCGTGTGGGCGCCAGAAAGCAGCGTGGCGGCGAGCCAGTGCGGTTGGGCGGGCGCCATCCCGGTGAGCATCTGGATGAAGCCCTTCCCATACATGAACGACTGGAACTGAAGCCCGCCGTCCAGCAGCCAGATCAGCCCGAGGACCGTCTGAACGGCGCGACGGGCATCGGCGAAGAAGTAGTTGCGAATATCTGGTCGGTCGATCAAGTCAGTAGGTGAAGCTGCGGCCTGCAAGCAGAGGGTAGGACCGCTCCGCGCGTGAGGGGAGGATGTAGTTGGCGCGGCGCAGAACGAAGATGAACTCGTTGATTCCGTTGTTGATCGTAGGGGTGATCGATGGGTTCTCGATCTGGGCGTGAGAGGCGTTCATCGCGTTGCGCGTCGTGATGAAGTCCTGAATCGACCGCTGCACGGAGACGAAGTGCAGACCGGCCTCGCCGCCGTCGACGGTGTTGAAGTCGCGACGGATGATCAGCGGCTTGCCTTTCCGCCGGGCGCGCGCGGACGTCTGCGAATGGCCGATCACGCCGTAGCGGCTGATTGCCTGGCCGAGCAGCTGCGGATCGCTTTCGGCATCGGTCGTGAACCGGTCGACCTCGGCGGGCGTGACCTCGGGCGCGTACATACGCGCGACCCGGTCGCGCTCGTCGAGCATCCCGTACCAGCTGTCGAGCCGAAGGCGCATGTAGCTCACCTGCATCGTCGTGCCGTCGGTGAACGGGCCGTCGGCGATCGTCACGTAATCCTCCGTCGCCTGGTTCTTCAGCAGACCAGACTTGAATCCCATGAACAACGGTGACGATGCGGGAACGGGCTTCCCAGGCGGGATCCCACCGACGTTCTGGCGGCCGGCGGGCAGGCCCGCGCCGACGAAGCCGGTTCGTGTCTCGCGCCAGCGCAGGCCACGCGCGATCTCGAGCGACCCTTTGATGCCGGGCAGGGGATCACCACGGACTAGCGCCGCCTCGACCGCGGCGACCCGGTCCTCGTCGTCGCATGCGAAGTGCAGACAGAGGTCGTAGTCGTCGAGCGTCGGCAGCTCGAAGGTCGACAGCGCCTGCGGGCGCTCGATCGGCGACCGGATCTTCAGGCCCTGTTCGAAGTAGCCGGGGCCCCAGCCCGCCGTGAACAGCAGCCCGCTCGGGCCCCACGGGTACTCTCGCTCCAGCGCGCGAAGCACCGCCTCGAGTGCCCGCGCGTCCGCGGGCTGCGGCGGGCCCTCCAGGTCGAAGAACAGCAGCCGGTCGAACCGCGGCGCCGTCGGGTTGCCGTACTGATCGCGCGCCAGCGTCGCCGTCCAGGCGTGCTGGCGCGCGGGCAGGCCTGCGGGCTGTGGGCCGAGGGGGACGGTGTCGGTGCGGGCCGTGCTGGTCGGCGCGTGGTTGGCCCCGCACCCGGCGGCCACGCCGCCGACTGCCATGCCCGCGACGGCGCGGAGCAGCTGTCGGCGCGTACCGGTGGAACCGGCTGGCGCCGGTTCCATCGGGAGTTCGCCTGACGGCGAACTCCCGGGTGCCGCTGGCTCTCCAGCGGTCACTTCGGCGGGTTCCAGTTGAACGACACGTTGATGCGGTGTGGTGCCATCCACATGCCCTGGTACTCGAGGTGCCGCGATGCGGCCGGCGGGCTGATCAGCAGGCTCAGCTGGTAGTGGCCCGCACCCGGCAGCGCGACGTTGTTGCCGTAATGGGGCCCCATGTACTCGGACAGCATCGGCCACTGCTCATCGTCGTAGACGATCTTGCCTGCCTTGCTGATCGTTGCCCACACCTGGGCGTACGGGATCGGGTAGTTCGAATGGATGTCGTTGAGCATGACCATCAGGTGGAAGCTGTCCTTCTTCGTCGGGCGCACCGTGTGCAGCTTGACCGAGCCGTTGGGGTTCGTGCCCTCGTACTCGAGAAATGTCGACGGTGTCATCGTTCGGGCCTCGATCCTCATGTTCTCCCAGGTCGCGCTCGCAAGCAGCTGGGTCGGCACCGCCCTGATCCCGTTCACCGACGGGGCGGGGCCCATGTTCATCCCCGCCGGCATGCTGCTCGAGCTGGTCGATGACGCGTTCGCGGTCGACGTCCCCTTGCTCGCCGAGCAACCCGTGCTGAGCAGACCGACCGCGGCGATCACCGCCGCGCCCGCGAGCGCTCGCAGGGCGGCCCCGCGCCGTCGCCTCGTTCTCGTCGATTCGGACATCTGCTGCAGCTCCTCCCGTTGGAAGATTGATGTGGTGGGCATTTGCGTCATGTCAGCCTTATAAGCGTGCGGAAGTCGTGCGCCAGATCACTGGTGTTCAGCGCGACCCCCGCGTCGATCAGTGCTTGCAGCTTGCCGTGGCGGCTGACCAGCCAGATCAGCGCGGTGTGGGAGCTGTCCGGGTCGCCCGCGATCTGGGGCGCCACGTGGTAGGCCTTCCAGACCGGCCCCAGCTGGGATTTCGCGCCGATCAGATAGTCGAAGTTCGACGGCTCCTGGTGCTGGGCGAGCCACTGCAGGACCGCGCTCCTGGTGTCCCCGGTCGGGTCGACGGAGATCGCGACGACGTTCATCCCCGCGGCCTTCGGTCCGAGGTCGGTCAGCGCGGCGTGTATCTCCTCGCCGATCAGCGGGCAGACGGTGAGACAGTGGACGTACAGGAAGGTGATCGCGTACGGCTTGCCTAGCAGCGCAGCCGTTGAAACCGTCCCGCCGCGCGCGTTGACGAGATCGAAGCTCGGCGCCGGCGAATTGACGAGCGCCTGGGGGATCTCGCTGGCGGTCAAATACGGTCCGTAGCCCACCGTCGAGTTGGCCTTGGTGGCTCCGCCGACCCCGTGGTTCGAGAGCACGAGTACGGCGAGGATCGCCAGCAGCGCGAGCCCGGCGAAGGGGATCAGCGCCCGGAGCTTCACGTGTTCACCGCCGAGAGTAGCCACAGGCCAAAGCAGGTGAAGGTGACCATCACGAGCAGCATCCAGCGCTGAGACTCGGCCGCTTCCTCGACATCGCCGGCGTAGACGACGAGCGCCCGGTCATGGGCCACCGCCAGACCGGATACGTGGCCACCGACAAGCGCGGCGACCTGCACATACCAAATCACTGCGGCGGAGATCAGCCCCCAATCGACCTGGAGGCTGGCGGTTCCGAACAGGTTCGCCCCGGTACCGAGCGGGTCCGAGATCAGCGAGGCGGTCGCCTGGCCCTGCGTGACCAGCAGCGAGAAATAGTGCGCGAACAGGTAGCCGAACGAGATCGGGATGATCGTGTGGATGAAGCGAGTACCGAGCTCTCGCGTCGGATACTCACTCGAGACCGACTGCATGCCCCTGATCCCGATCCAGTACACGCCGCCGCAGAGCAGGATGCAGAAGAGGATGCCGAGCGCGCCCGTGAGCTCGAGCGCTGCGGGGCCGCTGAGCCCGAGGCGCTGCAAATCGCTAACCAGCGACGGGGCGACCGAGCGCCAGACGGGCCCGTTGGACGCGCCGTCGAACGTGGTCGTGCCGATCATCGCGCACAGCAGCGGCGCCGTGCCGGGCATCGTCTCGACGCTGGTCAGCCCGGACAGCGGTGTGCGCCAGTAGACGGCGCCGTCGTGGTATTCGAGTGGCGAGAGGTGGGCGTACAGGTTGAATACGACGCCGAACGCATCGCCGCGCTCGCTCCAGCGCTCGATTCCGAAGAACGCCATGCCGACGAGCTGCACGAGCGCGTATGCCGCCGTGAGCAGGGCGAGCGTCGAAGGATCGTCGCGATTTATGAACACGAGCTCGAGCCACGCAAAGCCGAAGATCCCGAGCACCGCCGGCCAGCGACCGAGCCAGTTCGGGTAGGCGAGCGGCTCGCCGACGAGCCCGCTCATCCCGGTTCGCCGCCCTACCCACGCGATCGCGCGGGCGATCGCTCGCCACGGATTGAATGGGCGGAACACGTCACCGAGGAATGCACTCAGCACCGGGACCGCGACCCAGAACACGACGTAGACCATCGTCGGGGTCAAGTTGGCGGTCGGTATCTGACTCCCGACGATCCCGCTGTAGACCGTCAGCGCGAACAGGGCCACGCCGATCACGCCACAGACCGGTTCGAGGTAGGCGGGCAGCCCGAACAGCCTTCGCGGCGCTGGATGCTCGAGCCGCGGAGCGGACCAGAGGCGGCCGAGCCCCACGAACGAGATGATCAGCACGGCGCCGGCAGCCCACGCGAACAACCACGGCGGAAACGGGAGGTAGGCCCGTCCCACCAATCCGTGCGCAGACGCGAGTGCGGGCCAGAGCAGCATGCTCGTGAGCAGCGCGAGCGCGAGTGTGGCGCCCGTCAGCCCAGTCCGGGCCCACCGGCGCCGCCGAATCGAGCGTCGGCTTGGAGTGCTCAGATGTTGCGGTGCGCGCCGCTCGCGCGCCACCGCAGAACCTACGGTCAAGGCGGTTGCTCCTCGTGAAGCGGTCGATCGTCGGGTTAGCGAACGGATCCCACGGCAGCTCGAGAGCGGCGGCGCGGGATTCGATGCTCGTGACTCAGATCAGTGAAGGCAGGAGCGCGCGAGGAGGGGCGCGACCCGCGGCGACGCCCGCCGCTGGATCGAGCCTCCAGTCGGCGCTCCGATGCTCCGGGTGCTCGGCGGCGTCGTTCGTCGCGCTAGTCCACAGGTGCGGCTGACGGCGTCTGGCGACCTCGAGCAGATGATCGGCGACCCGAAGCGCGATCGCGAGCACGGCGCCGATGAGCAGCGAAATCGGGGCGGCTGTCCAGCCGCCCTGCCCGAGGACGCCGGCGATCCCAGCGGGATGCCCGGGCGACAAGAAGCCCTCGAACAGCTCCTGGCAGCAGTAGATCGCGAACAGCAGCAGCACGCACACCAGCCAGGTCCGCAGGATCCCGCCCGCCGGGGGCCTAATCCGGCTGCCTCCCGGGCGACTCCCGCCCGCCGGAGGCCTCGCCAGGCTGCCTCCTGGGCGACTCGCGCCCGCCAATGCCAGGCGCCCGGCGAACCAGCCGAGGCCGAGCGCCGCCAGCAGCACCAACGCCGGCTCGACGACTCCGAGATAACCATGGCCCTCGCGCTGCAGGACGGCAGGCGCATGCGAGCCGAACACGAGATAGAACCGGAGCTGGTGCACCGCGAGCGCGCACAGCGGCATCAGCAGCGCTCCGCGCAGCGGAATGTCGCCGCGAGCAAAGCGCCGGGACAGGGTGACCCGCACCGGGCCAGGGTACCAATCGCGCGAGGCCCCGGCGCCTATTGCGAAGCGGGCCGTGGGCGCTCCCGCGCCGCAAGCATTCGCTCGGGCGCGAACCGATAACCGATCCCGAAATGCGTGTGGATGTAGGTCCATCCGGGGGCCGCGTCGTGCAACTTCATTCGCAGTCGCCGGACGAACACGTCGACCGATCGATCGCGATGGGCCATTCGCCCACCCCAGACCAGTTCGTACAGCTCCGCCCGGGGCACGACACGGTTGCGTCGCTCCGCGAGAGCCAGCAGCGTCTCGAACTCCCGCACCGTGATGCCGAGGGGACGACCGTCGGCGAGGACCCGGCGCTCAGCCGGGCGGATCTCGAGGTTGGCGCACCGGAGCGCGCGCCAGCGTGTCCCGGTCTCGGCGGGGTGAGTCGGCATCTTTCTCGCCACCGTACGCCCGCACGCCAGGTGGGCTGTGAAGAGGCGGTTACCGGCGTGCAGACCCCGCCGAGCGCCAAGGGATTTCGAGAACGGTCACTGGATCGCCACGTCTCGAACACGGGACGCTCACTCGCACGTCATCGTGGCTCCCTACCGTCCGCCGGGCTCCGTGCAGTTCGCCCGGCGGTCGATCTCGCTGATCGGAGACCGCCGGGCAACGGAGTCCACCTTTGGAGTGCAGATCCGCACGGCAAATGTGGATCGGCGGCGCGGCGAGGGCGCCGTGTGCCGGCTCCTGCGTCGTCGCCGCCCCGTCCTGGAAACCAGAATCATCGCACTTTGCGTGTAAACAACCTGTTATCGAACCCCTGTTGACGCCACCCCACATGCTTGGATCGTCTACATTTCCGCGCATGCCGGCCTCGGCCAGCGACTCGACCGCGAGTGCGCAACCTTCTCCACAGCGCGCGAGCAGTCGCCTACGTCTCGCGGTGATCGATCGCGACGCTGGGTTCCTCCAGGTGCTCGCGAACCGGCTCGACACCCTTGGGTGGGAGCACCGCGCGGTTTCGACGCCGGTGACCGCGGAGGCGCTCGTCTCGATGCGGCTGAACGCGCTCGTGCTCGACATCACAGTGCTCGGCCCCGGTGGCTGGGAGTACCTCGAGCGCGTTTGCGGCCGGCTTCCCGGCCTCGCGATCGTGATCTGTACAGGCCCCTCGTCCGTCGGACAGCGCGTCCGTGGGCTTCGCCTCGGCGCGGACGCGTGGATGACCAAGCCATGCCACGCCGAGGAGCTGATCTGCGTCGTCGAGGCGGCGATCCGACGCCACCGGCGCAACGAGATGCCCGAGCTCGAGGGAGCCATCGTGGTCGGCGAGATCACGGTCCGGCCGGACCTGTACCAGGCGTACGCGAACTCGGGCAGCCTCGAGTTGACCGCCCGCGAGTTCGAGATCCTGCACCTGCTCGCGCAGTCCGACCGCGTGCTGCGGCGTGAGGAGATCTACGAGCGCGTCTGGGGGTATGCGATGGCTCACGGAGATCGTTCGGTGGACGTATTCGTCCGCAAGCTTCGCCAGAAGCTCCGCTCTGCCTCGCCGGAGTACAGCTATATCCACACCCACTTCGGCGTCGGATACCGGTTCGCGCCAGAGCTCGATGGCGGGGACGGGGCGGTCATAATCTCTGCCGACGAGCTCGCCCCACAGCCCGAGCTTACGTTCCACTGAGGCGGCCGCGTGGAGCGGTCACGCCGCTGTTGTGCGGCCACGTTCGACGTGCACGGACACAGCTTCTTCACATCTGAATCACAGCTCCGTAACGCGAGCACGGGCGTCAGAGTGCAGCATGCCCGGACATGTCCACGGGTGCCCACTCGCATGCCTCCCCGGGCGCTCACGGCCAGATGACGACTGCAGCGCAGGCTCCGATGTCGACGGCTGCCCAGGCCCGGCGTGAGGTGCTCGTCGTCGGCCCGCTCGAAATCCTTCCGGACGACAACATCGCGGTCGCTTCCGGCCGCACCCTGATGCTCTCGCTTCGAGAGTTTCGCCTGCTGACCGAGCTCGCACGCCGCACCGATCGGATCATGGCCCGCGAGGAGCTGTTCCGCCTCGTCTGGGGGCGCGAGATGCGAGCGGGGGACCGGTCGGTCGACGTGTACGTCCGGAAGCTGCGCGTGAAGCTCGAGCGTGCCCTGCCCGAATGGCGGTTCATCCATACGCATTTCGGGTTCGGCTACCGCCTGAGCGCTGAGCGCTAACCAGGGAAAGTTACAAGTCGCTAACACCGCGACGCTCGAATCCGCCGAGACTGCGGGCAACATCAACGTGAAGGAGAATCTGTGATCAGTCGCATCAGCGCGGTCGCTCTGACTGTCGCCGCCGCGCTCGGGCTCGCCGCGTGCGGGTCGAGCAGCAGCACCACCTCGAACACGACCTCGAGCACTTCGAAGATCACCCCCGCCACGATCGACGGCGCCGGCTCGACGCTTGCCGCGCCGATCTACATGCAGTGGGGCTCGAACCTGAAATCCTCCGGGGTGACGGTCAATTACAGCGCGGTCGGCTCCGGCACCGGCGTGGCCGACCTCGAATCGGGGACCGTCGACTTCGCCGGAAGTGACCCGCCGCTCGCGAACGCGGACATCAAGGTCGCCGAGAAGAAGGGCATCCCCGTCCACTTCCCGATGGCGTTCGGCGCAATCACCGTCTCTTACAACCTCCCCGGCGTGAAGAGCGGGTTGAAGCTCAACGGCAAGGTGATCGGTGACATCTTCGACGGCGCGGTGACCAAGTGGAACAGCCCGGAGATCACGGCGCTGAACCCCGGCGTGACGCTCCCTTCGACCACGATCACGGTCGTCCACCGCTCCGACTCGTCCGGCACGACCGACGGCTTCACGAGCTTCGTGTCCGCCTACAGCCCGACGTTCGCGAAGAAGATCGGCGCCGGCAAGCTCGTCCCGTGGCCGGCCGGTGAGACTGGCGCCGCGAAGAACTCCGGCGTCGCCGCCGCCGTCAAGCAGACGGCCGGCGCGGTCGGGTACGTCGAGCAGGCCTACGCGCTCGAGAACGGCTTCACCTACGCGTCCGTCGAGAACAGCGCGGGCAAGTACATCCTGCCGACGATCCCGAACACCTCGGCGGCCGCTGTGGGGCTCAAGATCCCGGCCGACCTCCGCTTCACGGCGATCAACTCGCCGAACCCGGCGGCGTATCCGATCGTCTCGCAGACGTTCATCATCGTCTACAAGGACATGTGCAAGGCGGGCGTGAGCTCGGCCGCGGCGAAGGGCGTGTACGAGTTCCTCAATTACGCCCTCACGAGCGGCGAGTCCGAGCTCGGCTCGGGCTCGAATCAGCTCCCCTACGCGCCCCTGCCGGCGGCGCTGATCGCGGACGACAAGGCGAAGCTGGCGACGCTCACTTGCAACGGAGCACCACTGAGCTAGGTAGGACCAGGTGGAGGCTCACACCCCCGTCATCGGCGGCGGCCGCTCGGCTCTCGAGCGGTCGCCGCTCGCCCGGCTTCCCGATCGGATCCTCAAGTGGGGCCTGATCGGGGTAGCGGGCGGCGTGCTGGTTCTAATCGGCTACTTCTTCGTCCGTCTGATCGGGGAGTCGACGCTCGCCTTCAGCCGGTTCGGGGTGTTCGGATTCACGTTCAAGACTGCCTGGCTCCCGTCGAGGTTGATCTTCCACGCCGGGGCGATGCTCTTCGGCACGGTCGTCACATCGGCGATCGCGCTGATCATCGGCGTCCCGGTCGCGGTGGCGACCGCGTTGTATCTGACCGAGCTGTGCCCGCGGCGCGCTCGCTATCCGCTGACGATCCTGGTCGATCTGCTTGCAGCGGTTCCGTCGGTCGTGTACGGGCTGTGGGGGGTATTCGTCCTGATTCCGAAGCTGAAGCCGGTCGAGCAGTGGTTCGCAAACACTTTCCACTTCATCCCCTGGGTCGGCGGCACCGTCGCGGGCCCGAGCGTATTCATCGCCGGTCTGATCCTGGCGATCATGATCCTCCCGATCGTGTCGGCGATCTCGCGCGAGGTGATCGCGACCGTGCCGCCGGAGCACAAGGAAGCGGCGCTCGCGCTGGGCGCGACACGGTGGGAGATGATCCGCATATCGATCCTTCCCTACGCGCGCCCTGGCATCACCGGCGGCGCGATGCTCGGCCTTGGTCGGGCGCTGGGCGAGACGATCGCCGTCGTACTCGTGATCGGCGAAGCCCCCTACATCCCGCATTCCATCTTCAGCCAGGGCTACTCGCTGGCGGCCGTGATCGCGAACGAGTTCGGCGAAGGCTCGAACGTCGCCATCTACCGCTCGGCGCTGCTCGCGTGCGGGCTGGTCCTGTTCGTCCTGACGCTGTTCGTGAACGGATTCGCCCGCGCCTACGTGATGCGCGGAGAACGCAAGATGTTCTCCGGCGGCGTGAGCGCAGACGACGACGGCGGCGCCGAGCACGAGGTCGCGAGTGCGATGGGGACATGACCGCGCTACCCCAGATCAGTGCCCGACGCCGGCGCAAGGACAAGTTCATGCGCGGGCTGCTCGCAGGGGCGACCGGGCTGGCGCTCGTCCCGCTGATCCTGGTCGTCTATTACCTGCTCTACAAGGGCCTCAGCCAATTCAGCGGCCAGTTCTTCACCAGCGACCCGAACGGCGACTTCCTCGGCTACCCGGGCGGCATCCGCAGCGCGATCCTCGGCACGATCGAGATGGTCGTGCTCGCATCCGTGATCTCGATTCCGCTCGGGGTCGCGGTCGCCCTGTACCTGGTCGAGTACGGCAAGAAGTCGCTGTTCGCCAACACCGTGCGCTACTTCGTGGACGTGATGACGGGCGTTCCCTCGATCGTGTTCGGACTGTTCATCTACATCGTGCTGGTAGTGGCCCACGTGGGCGGCAACTTCACGGCCTGGAAGGGATCGGTCGCGCTGTCGCTGCTGATGCTCCCGATCGTCGCGCGCTCCGCCGAGGTCGTGCTGAACCTCGTCCCCGGGAGCTTGCGCGAGGCGGCGCTCGCGCTCGGTGCGCCGCGCTGGCGCGTCGTCACGCGGGTGGTGCTCCCGACGGCCGCCCCGGGCCTGCTGACCGGATCGCTGCTCGCGATCGCCCGCGGCGCGGGTGAGACCGCTCCGCTCCTGTTCACGGTCGCCGGCGCGAACTCGCTCACCTTCAGCCTCTCGCAGCAGATGAACGCGCTCCCGCTCCAGATCTTCAGCGACATCACCTCGCCGCGAAACGCGATCGTCGCTCGCGCCTGGGGCGCCGCGCTCACCCTTGTCCTGATGATCCTGATCCTCAACCTCATCGCGCGAGCCGTACAGCGCAGGAGCCGCGTAGCATGAACCCACCAGACACCGAGAGTAAGGAACCGATCGCAGTGTCGACACCAGATTCGACCGGGCAGAGCCAGTCGACCAACCCCGGCCCGTCGACCGAGCTGGGCCCTGCATCAGCGGAGGAGACTCCCGATATCTCGGCGCTCGGAGCGCCGAAGCCCAAGGGAGCGGGCCACAACGTCGTCCTGAAGGGCCTGAATGCCTACTACGGGACCCAGCACGCGATCAAGGGAGTGGACCTCACGTTCCCGGCCGGCGAGGTCACCGCGATCATCGGACCGTCCGGATGCGGCAAGTCGACGATGGTCCGGTGCATCAACCGCATGCACGAGGAGATCCCGGGCGCCCGTGCAGAAGGCAGCGTGACGCTCGACGACCTCGACGTTTATGCGCCCGACGTCGACATCACCTCGGTGCGCCGGCTGATCGGGATGGTCTTCCAGAAGCCGAACCCGTTCCCGACGATGTCGATCTTCGACAACGTCGCCGCCGGCCTGCGGCTCACCGGCACGCGCGGGGAGAACCTGCGCGAGACCGTGCACAAGGCGCTCCGCGCCGTCGGCCTGTGGGGCGAGGTCAAGAACCGCCTCGACAAGCCCGGGATCGGCCTATCCGGCGGCCAGCAGCAGCGGCTGTGCATCGCCCGCACGATCGCAGTCGAGCCCGAGGTGATCTTGATGGACGAGCCGTGCTCGGCGCTCGACCCGATCGCCACGCTGAAGGTGGAGGAGCTGATCGACGAGCTCAAGGAGCGCTACACGATCGTGATCGTCACTCACAACATGCAGCAGGCTGCGCGCGTGGCCGACACGACGGTATTCATGCTCGACGGCGAGCTGATCGAGCACTCGCCGACTTCGGATCTGTTCACCAAGCCAAAGGACGAGCGCACCGAGCGCTATGTCACTGGGAAATTCGGGTAAGGGTGGGGACGATGCGACAGACCAGTTCCAAACTCCCCTGGAAGTTCGGCTGATGCAGGAGACGCGAAGCAGCTACCGGGAATCGCTCAAGCAGCTCGAGCGCCAGACGCTCGAGGCGCTCGACATGGTCGTCCAGGCGCTCGATCGGGCGCTGGAGGCGGTCAGCTACCAGGACGTCGAGCTCGCCGGCATGGTCGTCGCCGACGACGACCGGATCGACGGGCGGTACCTGGAGGTGCATCAGGGGATCCTGTCGCTGCTTGCGCTGCAGACCCCGGTCGCGACCGACCTGCGGATCGTCGCCGCGCTGCTGCACGTGATTCGTCACGCTGAGCGGATGGGCGACCAGTGCGTGAACATCGCCAAGCTGCTGCCGCTGTCGGGCTACGAGGCGCCTAAGGACAAAGATCTGCTGGACGCGATCGAGCGCATGGGGCAGCTCGCCCGCGCCCAGGTGTCGCAAGCGAAGCAGGCCTTCGCGGACCGCAACTCCGAGCTCGCCTACGACCTGCTGCGCCAGGACGCCGAGATCAACCAGCTGAACATCGACATCTTCAATCGCGCGCTCGCGATCGGCGACGACATCGAGACGCGCGAGTGGGCAATGCACATGATTCTCGTCGCACGCTGCCTGGAGCGCATCGGCGACAACGCGGTCGACATCGGCGAGCAGACCGCTTTCGTCGTGACCGGGCTGTTCCGCGAGTTCGCGGACGCATCGCACCCTGGGTAGGTGCAGTCGGCTGGCGCCGACTGCATTGGCGGGTTTGCCGGGGGCAAATCCGCCGGGGGCCGGTATCGCTCGGGTGAGGCCGGTACGTTGTCGGCGTGAGTTCCGAGCCGGCCGCCTCCCCGCGTCTCCTCCCGTGGCGGGTGAGGTCGCTCGGGCGGCCGGAGGGGGCCTGGGAAGTGGCCGCGCTGCCCGTATGCCTGGTACTTGCGCTCGTGGTGTTCTCGCACGGTCTCGGCGTGTCCAGCCTGTTCGTCGACGAGGCGGCAAGTTGGCACGCGGCGGTCGGCTCGCTGGGTCAGGTATTCACGCGGGTGCGCGCAGACGAGGTCGCGCCGAGCACCTATTACGTCCTGTTGCACGAGTGGATCTACCGCTTCCACGACGATTCCGAAGCTTGGATGCGGTTGCCCTCGATGGTTGCCGGCGTCGCGCTCGTGGGCGCCGTCGCCTGGCTCGCGTATCTGGTCTCGGGGAGGCTTGCCGCCAGTCTCGCGGCGCTGTTGGCAGCGCTCGATCCGGCGATCCTCAACTACGCCCAGGAGGTACGCGCATACGTCTTCGCGATGCTCGGGGTCACGGTCGCGGTTGCGGCTGTCCTGGCTGCTGAGGGATCGGTCTCTCGCCGCCGCATCCGCTGGTTCGCGCTCGCGCTCGTAGCCGCCGTGGCGGCGTATTCGTTCCACTACACGGCGGGACTCGTGCTGCTACCACTGACTGCCTACGTCCTGCGCTCGCGAGCGCTATCGCGGCGCCTGCGCCTCGTGTGGACGGCCGTCCTGTCGCTGACGGCGCTCGCATGGCTCCCGCTGCTCCACGCGCAGCTCGGGGCCGGACACAACGCCTGGCTCGGGACGACGGAGCGCCACTGGGCCGCTGACCTCGGACAGACGTTCGGCGCGGCGCTCTCGGGGCGTGCCCCGGAGACGCCGACCCGCCTGCTGATCGGGGCGGCGATTATCGGCGCCGGCATCGGCATCTCATTGCTGAGGTCGCCGGGCACTCGGGTCAAGCTCGTGGCTGCATACGCGGTCGCCCCGCCGCTCGCGCTGCTCGTCGTGACGCTCTGCGGCCAGCCGGCCCTGCTCGGCCGCTACGCCGCCGTCGGCGTTCCGTTCATGACCGTGGCCCTAGCCGTGGCGGCCGTCAGTGGGGCGCTTCCGCGGTTTGTCGCGGCGGCGCTCGTGGTGGCATGGCTCGGCCTCGAGGCGCTGGGCCTGCATGCGTCGTACGAGACCATCGGGCATTACGCCGACATGCGAGCGGTGGTAGGCGAGGTTCGGTCGAGGATTCGGCCAGGCGACGTGTTCGCCGGTGTGGGTGACGACGCGATCCTCTTCAGCATGGACTATTACGCGACGCGCTTGCTCGCACCCGGCACGCCCGTAATACTGGCGTCGGACCCTCGCGAGCAGGAGGCGCTCCGCGCGCGCCGGACGATCTGGACCGTTACGCCTCCACTCTCGAGCCGGCAGCTTCACGCAGCTCTGGCGGCCGAGCGGTACGTTGCGGTCGCAACCTGGACCTTTCCGGCGATGCAGACGCTCGAGCTGGTCGAGGCGCGGCCGTTGGCCGGCGGCACATCCGACGCTCAGTCTGGCGGCTGAGCTCCTACACATGGGTCGGCAGCCGTGATGCTGCCGACCCGCGCGGAGAGAGAGCATTAACGTAGGCGATCGGGTGCGGCTTGGTGTGACGATTCTGATCTCGTCGCATCCCGATCGGGCAGGCCCGTGACACAATCGCAACACCGCACTGCCGTTAGCCACGTACCTTGGTTTCATGGCGATCACCAGCTCGGCGCCTGGCACCCTCGGGACCGGCGACGCGACGCTGGGTGCCGGCCCGCGGATGGGCGACCGCGACTTCCTCGACGGCCGGCTCGGCCTCGACCTTCCCGCCGGCTGGTGGCCGGGCAAGCCGCGGCTGAAGTCGTACGCCGCTGCAGGGTTCGCGCTGGTCCAAGCGCGGATGCCGGCCCGTTCGCTGCTCGCGGACCAGCCCGCGGTCGAAGCTCACGCGACCGCCCTGCGCGACGTTCTCCGCCTCACCGGCCTGCGGTTGATCCTGCACGCTCCCGACGACCTGCTCGCCGGCACGGCCGAGCACGACCGCCAGCTCGACGGGGCGCTGACGTACGCCTGTGTCGCCGGTGCGGAGCTGGTCGTCTACCACGGCGCACGAATCCCGATCGCGGACCGGGCCGTGCGCGACCGGCTCCGCGACGAGGAGCGCTCACTGCGGCGGGCGCTGCGCCGCGCCGCCAGACTCGGCGTCAGGATCGCAATCGAGAACCTTGCCCCCGTCTATCCGGGCGCGGAGTACGTCTGCCACGACCCGAGCGCGGTCGCCGGGCTGGTTCACCGGCTCGACAGCGATCAAGCGGGCATCTGCCTCGACGTCGGTCACGCCCATATCGCCGCCGAGTTGGCCGGATGTACCATCCTCGAGCTCGTGGATCCCGTGCTCGAGCAGGTGATCCTGTTCCACGTGCACGACAACCTCGGCGCCCGAACGAGAGTCCCATGCCGGGGCGGGATCGAGCCGCTGCGCCTCGATCTCCATCTCCCGCCGGGCGCGGGAACTGTGCCGTGGAGCGCACTCGCGCCGCGGATCGCAGGCCATCCGGCGCCGGTGCAGCTCGAGGTTCACCCGGCCGGACGCCCTGAGCCCGGCACGCTCGCGATCCTGACCCACGAGGTCTTCCGGCGCGCGGCGCCCACGCGGGTCGCAACATAATCTCAACTTTAGCCACCGGGCCAATGACCCGCCACCGCGCCGGGTCTACCTTTTTCCTGCAATGAGCGCGCGTCCTCCTCAGATAGTCGCGTTTGGCGGCGGTGGATTCTCGATGGAGTGGGGCAATACCCTGCTCGACGATCACGTGCTCGCGCTCACCGGCGTCGAGCGGCCTCGGGTCTGCTTCCTGCCGACCGCGAGCGGCGACGCTGACCATTACGTGGTGCGGTTCTATCGCGCCTTCCCCGCCTCGCGCTGCGAGCCGTCTCACATCTCCCTGTTCCGGCGGGAGACCGGCGTCGGCGATCCGCGCGCCCACCTGCTCGCGCAGGACCTCATCTACGTCGGTGGCGGCAGCCTTGTGTCACTGCTGGGCACCTGGCGCGCACACGGGATCGACCTCGCCCTGCGCGAGGCGTGGGAAGCCGGCGTCGTCCTCTGTGGCGGCTCGGCGGGCTCACTGTGCTGGTTCGCGGATTCGGTCAGCGCGTTCCACGAGGGTCCCGCGCGCTGCATAGAGGGGCTTGGCTTCCTGCCATGGAGCAACGCCGTCCACTATGAGGAGGAGGCCGAGCGCCGGTCCGCATTCCACGATGCGATCGCCGCGGGAATGGTGCCCGGCTACGGCGCGTCAGACGGCGCGGCGCTCCACTTCGTCGGCAAGGAACTGGCCGAGGTCGTGAGCTCGCGGCCACGTGCCGCAGCGGTGCATGTGAGCAGGGACGCGGAGGGAGCGATCGTCGAGCGGGCACTGACGGTGCGCTACCTGGGCACTTCGCCCGTTGTGGTCCCGGTGGAGGAGGCGATCGCTGCGTGAGCGCCCCGCGCGTGCGGCGATCGTGTACTGAACACCCAGTTGCGTCATCCAGGCACGTGATGCCTTCTGCCGGTGACCCACGTCGAGTCCTCGCGATGGGGGGCGGGGGCTTCACGATGAACGAGCGCACCCCGGCGCTCGATCAGTTCGTGCTCGAGCTGACCGAGAAGCCGGTGCCGAAGATCTGCTTTCTGCCGACGGCCAGTGGTGACCCGCGCGAGCAGGTCACGCGCTTCTACGAGCGATTCGGTGGCTGGCCGTGCGAGACGAGCAACCTGTCGCTGTTCCACCTCGGTCGCGACCGGATCGATCCGATCGAGCGTCTGCTGGACCAGGACGCGATCTATGTCGGCGGCGGATCGATGCGGAACATGCTCGCGATCTGGCGCGAGCATGGGATCGACGGCGCGATGCGGACCGCGTGGGAGCGCGGGATCGTGCTCGCCGGCCTGAGCGCCGGCGCGATGTGCTGGTTCGAGGGTGGGGTGAGCATGAGCGGCGGCGCGCCCGAGGCCGTCGCCGGCCTCGGCTTCCTCCCCGGAAGCCTGTCGGTCCATCTGGGCAGCGACATCGAGCGCCTGCCAACCTATCGGGCGGCCGTCGCGGGCGGTGAGCTGCCACCTGGGTACGCAGCCGACGACGGCGCGGCCGTCCTGTTCAAGGGCACGCGCCTCACCGAGTGCGTCGCGTCGCACTCCGGCGCGCGGGTTGTGCGCGTCAGCCCCGACGGAATCGGCGGCGTGCGCGAGCAGCAGCTCGCCGTGCGGCTGCTCCCCGGTGCCGAAGGCGACAAGGAGAAACGTGCGGAGTCACACGGCGTGGCCGAGCTTCGTGCGCTGAGGGCGGGCCGGCGCCGCTGGGATTAGGCCTGGCGGGGGCGTCCGTCCCTCGCCAGCTGCATGCCGGTGTGCCGTCAGGTTGCTGACGCCGGAAGGGCCTGCGGCATGCAGCTGGCGCGGGCCGAACACCCCCGCCGGGCCAGCGGGTCCGGGGCCTCGTTGTGGCTCGGCTATGGGTCCTTGGTGCGGCGGTGGTCCCTCATGGTCACTACGACGAGTGCTACCGCGACTATTGCGATCGCTGCTGCGATTGGGAGCGCTAGGCCGATACCGCCTCCGCCGGCCGCAGTGCTCGTCTCGGCTCCGACCGGGTGGCCGGCGGCGGCTGCGAGTTTCGCGACGTCGTTGATCGCGGTCTGGGCTAGGACGTTTGCCTGACCGTTCACCGGCGGCGGGAGTGTTGCCAACAGGGCCATCGCCGGTTTCCCGAGACCGGATCCGCCGATCCCCGCTGCCATCACGACCAGCACCGGCTGTAGCTTTTCGAAGCTGATCTCGACGTCGAGGAACTTCGCGTACGTCTCCGGCTTCCCGAATAGGCTCGGGATCCCGCCGAGGTCGAATGCGTGCCCGATCAGCGCCACCTTGATCGGGAACCCGGCGCGCTTGGCGCGTGCCGTCTCCTGGTTCAGGGCCGTCTTCAGCGACGCCGACACAGGACTCGAGTAGGGATAGAAGACGTTCTGCTCGAGCAGAACGTCGCTCGCCGGGTCGGCGTCGGCGGCCGCCGTGGTCGGGACGATCCCGTGGGCGAGCAGCGCGCACAGCAATGCAGCTGCGTAATTCCTCGCGCAAAGCAATGCGGCTGCGTAGTTCGTCGCGCAGTTCACGGTCGGCCCTGGCAGTTCCTACAGCCCTGGCGCGAAGTCGTAGGACGGGTGTGGCGCCAACTCGCCGTCCACCTCCAGCACGATCTCGGCGTGCCGGCGGAGCGGGATTTCGGCGAGCGGCCGCCGCCAGCGCCGACCGTCGACGAAGCCGAGTACCCGCCCTCGGAAGGTGAGCAGCCGGCGTTCGCCGAGCCGCTGTCCCCACACGGCGAACAGATCTCCGAGCTCGAGCGGGCGCCCGGGGGAGACCTGAAAGACGCCCGTCGGCTCGAGCGTGCGCAGCGGGTAGTAGCAGGCACCGGAGAGGACGTACACGCCGCGCGTGCGCTGCGGGGGCGCGACGCCGATGCCGGCGGGGATGTGGACCACGAGTCGGTGGGCGAACAGCTCGAGGTGGATGCCAAATCGGCGGCCTGGGTGGGCGAGGCAGCGCAGGCCGTCGATCGTAGCCCGATGTTCGACAGCCGCCGACAGCGCCGGGGGCCGGTATGCCGGCCCGGGTCCCACGGGCCGAGGGCGAACGTCCGGGGGCAGCCCCGCGTACGGGTTCGTGATCGTCCGTTCCGAGCCCGAGCCCGAGCCCGAGCCCGAGCGGCCGTGCCCGGCTGAGCCGCCGCAGCCGCATACCCCGGCGAGCGCGAGCGCGAGAACGACAATCAACCGCAGGGATGGACGGCCTGGGGTTGGCGGCCTATCTTCGCGATCGCGTTCCATTACCTGTTCCCGATCATGACGATGAGGGTTCGCCGTCCGCTCCCCCGCGGGATCTGCCCCTGGCAGATCCCACAACGGTGCGAAGCACCCCCCGCATCCGTTATGACTCCCGCCAATGGCGCTTCGAGACGGGCCGAGGAGGCAGGCGGCGCTGGTGGCCTTCGGCGTCTACCTGGTCGCGTCGTTCGTGCTGTTCGGCCGCCCGCTGCTCGATGATCCGAGCCGTACCTGCCTGTGCATCGGGAGCACCACTGACGCGGGGGTGATCGCGTGGGCGCTCGAGTGGTGGCCTCATGCGCTGCTCCATGGCTTGAATCCTTTCCATCCGCGGATCATCTACGCGCCGCAGGGCATCGATATCGCCCAGGGCGCGTTGATGCCGGGCCTGGCGCTGGTGTCCGCCCCGATCACTGCTCTGGCCGGCCCGTTGTTCACGTACAACCTGGCCGTCCTGCTCGGCCCAAGCCTCGCGGCGTTCTTCGCGTTCCTGCTCTGCCGGCGGTTGACGGGCAGGTTCTGGCCATCGCTCGTGGGCGGCTGGCTGTTCGGCTACTCCGCCTACCTGCTCGGCCAGAACGCAGGACACCTGAACCTGACGTTCGTCTTCCTGGTGCCCGCGATCGTGCATCTCTGGGTGCGGGCGAGCGCCGGCGAGCTCGGCCGGCGACGTTTCTCGGTCCTGCTCGCGCTTGCGCTGATCGGGCAGTTCTCGCTGTCGGTCGAAGTGTTCGTCACGTTCACGATGTTCGGGGCGGTCGCGCTGCTGCTGTTCTGGCTGCTGGGCGGCACCGACGCGCGTGCCTCGATCCGGCCGCTGCTCGTGCCGGCCATCCTCGCGTATCTGGCGACAGCGGTCGTCGTCTCGCCTTACCTCTACTACGCGCTGCAGCCGGGAGGCTCACCGGTAGACGTCGCGCGCGGCGAGATGTTCTCGACCGACCTGCTCGGCTTCGTTGTGCCGACGGAGATGATCCGCTTGGGCGGGGTCCATTTCCTATCGACCAGCCTTCGGTTCACGGCCGGGGCCGTCGAGGGTGGGGCGTACCTCGGCGTGCCGCTGCTCCTGTTGCTACTCCTGAGCGCGCGGGCGGGATGGCGCCGCGTCGAGGTCAAGGTCCTGGTCTGCGTCCTCGTGATCGTCGCGATCTGCTCGCTGGGCGCCCGGTTGCATGTGCGGGGATCGGAGAGCATCCCGCTGCCGTGGGACGTGGTCGCCCGCTGGCCTGTGCTCGGACAGCTGCTTCCGGCCCGCTTCGTCGTCTATGTCTTCCTGACCGCGGCACTACTGGCCGCGATCTGGCTCGCGACGGCGCGGATCGCCGGCTGGGCCCTGGCGCTGGTGGTGATCGTCTCCCTCTGGCCTGCGGTCAACCTCCAGTTCTGGCACAGCCGGCCCGATCTCCCCAAGCTGTTCACGACGACGGCCTACCGGCGCGTGTTCAGGCCCCGCGACACCGTCCTCGTGCTTCCCGTGGGGTTGGAAGGCCAGAGCATGCTCTGGCAGGCCGAGACCCAGCTCGGGTTCGTGATGGCGAGCGGCTACGTCGTGCCCCCCGAAGCCGACGACCCATACAAGCGCACCGCGATCGATCCGGCCCTGACCTACAACGCGACCGTGCCCCACGAGCTGCGGGCAGCCGCGAGCTTCATTGCCTCACATCACATCACCGTGGCCGTGCTGTCGCAGGCGGGCGCCTCCAACTCGCCGTGGCCCGGGATCTTGGGCCAGCTCGGCTGGGCTTCCGCCGAGGAATACGGAGCCGTCGTGCTCCGTCCCGAGGGCCTCGTACCCGAACCTTCGGAGCCGTTCCCGCCGCCGCGAACACCACTGGCTGCCGGCTCGTCCTCAGCACAGCGATCGGCCCGGCGGGTCGCCGCGGAGTACCTGGCCGCGTTCGTGGCCGGTGACACGGTCCAGTTCTGCTCGCTGCTGACCGAGCAGGCGCTCGACGCGCAGATCGCGCACCGCGGCGCGGGCCAGGCGCAGTGCGCCCGAGCGCTTGTCGGGCCGATGCGCAAGCTGAGTGCCGCGCGTCTGGCCGGACGCAGAACGCGAATCGGGCCGGCGACCATCCGCGGTTCGCACGGCTACGTTGCGCTGCTCGGCTCCGGCGATGTCGACACCTACCTGCCCGTTCGCGAAGCCGGCAGGCGATGGCTCGTCGACGGAGTTGCCCGGCCGGCGAGCCGGTGACGGCGCTACGGACTCGGAACCACGACGTCCGGCGTGGCCGCGCTCGCCCCGTTCACGTCGATCTCCCTGCGTTCGCTCGCGAGCTCGACGCGGCCTCGGCCTCCGCCGAGCTCGTCCCAATGGAGGCCGACGTCATCGGAGAGCGTGTCCAGGAAGTCGTCGGAGTGCATCGGATCGTGGTGGAAGAGGAGCAGGTTCTCTGTGCGGACGCGGCGGGCAAAGGCGAGCGCATCGGACATCGGACAGTGGCCCCAGCCGACGTGGGCGGGATATTCCTCATCGGTGTACTGACAGTCGTGGATCAGCATCGACGCGCCGTCGGCCAACTCGAACCCCGAGATCCATTCGTCCTCGAGGTCTGCGAGCGGGGCGCCGAGCCCGGGCTCGTGGTCGGGGATGTAGGCAAGCGTCGTGCCGGCATCCTCGATCCTGTATCCGAGGGTCGGCCCGCGGTGTGTGACCGACTGGGCCAGAACGCGTGCCGGGCCGATGTTCCACTCGGTCGCCTCGGCGTCCCGGAAGGAGACGAGCGAGGGCAGCTCGCGCACCTCGACCGGCGCCAGCGGAGCTGAGATGTAGCGCGCGATACGGTCCTGCAGCGACGCTTCGGGAGACGCGGGGCCCCAGATGATGATCTCCGATTCGGGTCGGAACGCCGGTGCGAAGAACATCAGTCCCTGGATGTGGTCGAGATGGAGATGGGTCAACAGGATGTGGATCGGTCGCTCCACGCGTGGGAGCACCAGGCCGAGGTTGCGGATCCCTGTGCCCGCGTCGAGGATCAGCGTGCTGCCGTCGGAGAGTGTGAGCTCAACGCAGGAGGTGTTCCCGCCGTAGCGCATTGTCTCCGGACCCGGCGCGGGGATCGAGCCTCGCGCTCCCCAGACCTTGAGCTTCATCGATCTCCGTCCCCATCTCCGTAGACGGGCCAGACGATCACGATCGCTCCGCTGAAGCCGCCGCTGCCGATGATCGGGATCGCGCTGGCCTCGATCTCCCGGCGGTCGCCGTCCGCGACGCGGATCGCGAAGGTCGCGTGGTGTGGCCGTCCGGCGCGAAGCGCGATCGTCAGCGGGGTCTCCTCGTAGTCGATCGGATTGCCATCTTCGTCATAGGGTCCGAACGCCTGCGTCCATTCGCCGGCGGTCATCTCTCCCGTCTCCTCGAATCGCTTGCCGATGAGCACGCCGGCTGCCTCGTTGTAGAACAGGAGCCCCCCATCGTCCCCGACCAGGAAGGCTGCGGTCGAGAGGCTCGAGAGCAGGTTCCGTGCCAGGATCAGTTCGAGCGGCTTCTGTGCGCTCATGAGCAGACTCTAAGGGTTCCGGCAGGATGAAAGCGTCGGATGTAGCGTTCCACCGGCGTCGGGAGCTGGCGCGCGTGGCAGAATCGTCGCTTCGCGATGGCCGGCCAACGCTCGAAGCGCAGCTCACGTAAGCGCCGCCAGACCGGCGCCGCTCCCCGCGCGGTCCCGTCCCAGCGGCGCGAGCATCGCACGGCGCGCGAAGTTGAGGCACGCAATCAGCGCCAGCAGAAGGGCCGGATCGATCCGCGCGGCGAGCGTCCGCCGAGCCCGTTCGGCGGGATCCCGGTGTCCGAGATCGCGATCCTCGCCGGCATGGTCGCCGCGATCGTCGGCTACTTCGACGGTGGCGGGCCGGCACTGTTCGTCGGCGTCGCCCTATGCGCACTCGGAGTGATCGAATTCACCGCGCGGGAGCATCTCGCCGGGTACCGCTCGCATTCAACCCTGCTCGCCGGGATCCCCACCGTCGGCGTCGAGTTCCTGCTCGTCCAGATCCTCCCGACCTCGTGGCCGCGCGCGACCGCGCTCGTCGGCGACGCGATCGTTTTCGGGTTGCTGTTCTGGCTGCTGCGTAAGCGGTTCGCGCGCGCCAAGCAGGCGCGCGTGGCGCGCGTGGCACGCCCGCCGCGGGGTTAGGCTGTCTCGAGCGTCCGTCCTGCGCCAGTTGCGTGCCGTCCGGGCATGCAGCCGCGCAGGCCGAACGCCCAAGACAGCCCAGCCTCGCTACGCGCGCGACGGCGACTCCGCCCGCCCAGCGGATTTGCCCCTGGCAAATCCGCCATTGGAGTCGGCGCCAGCCGACTCCACCTCGACCGGTAGCCGGATCTCGAACACCGCGCCGCCGTCGGGGGCGTTGGCTGCAGTCACCGAGCCGCCGTGCTGCTCGGCGACCTGGCGGACGATCGCCAGGCCGAGACCTGACCCCTGGCGGCCGCGGGAGTTGACCCCGCGATAGAAGCGGTCGAAAACGTGCGGAAGGTCTTGCGGGTCGACCCCGTCGCCGTGGTCGCGGACGCGGACACCGGTGGCATCGACGCGGACCTCGACGGTCGTGTCCGGGTGCGTGTGGCGGGCTGCGTTGTCGAGCAGATTGTTGACCGCGCGCAAGAGGCGCTCGGGGACACCGTCCACGACGACCTGTTCGAGCTGGGTCTCGAACTCGATCCCCGGTGCGTTACGGCGAGCGCGGTCGACGGCCTCCTCGACGATCCTGTCGAGCCTGACGTCATCCGGCGACTCGATCGGCTGATCGCCGCGGGCGAGCTCGATCAGGTCGCCGACGAGCGCGCTCAGCTCCTCGCTCTGCTCGACCACGTCCGCCAGCAGCCGCTTGCGGTCCTCATCGGACAGTGCGCCGCCTTCAAGCAGCACCTCGACGTTTGTGCGCAGGCTCGTGACCGGCGTGCGCAGCTCGTGCGAGGCGTCCGCGACCAGCTGCCGCTGGGCACGCACGGATTCGTCCACGGCGGCGCGCGAGCTCTCGAGCCGGTCGAGCATCGCGTTGAAGCGGGTGGCGAGCTGACCGACCTCGTCGTCGGCGCGCACGTGGATGCGCGTGGTCAGATCCTCGGTCTCGCCGATGTGCTTCGCGGCTTGCGCAACCTCGGCCAGCGGTGCCAGCACACGGCGGGCGGCGAGGCGGCCGAGCGTGGCTGCGAGCGCGATGCCGCCGGCGCAGAGAATCAGCAGGATCAGTTGTAGGGTCGCGAGCACGTGGTCGACGCCGCTCAGGGAGCTCGCGAGCTGGATCGCGACCGGCTCCTCCACGCCGTTGGGCAGGTGCAGATAACCAGGAACCGTGAGGACCCGCAGATCGGTGCCGCTCGTGCTGACGTCGGACAGGAAGCTCCCCGACCGGGCCTGTGCGACCGCGATCGTGCTGCGATCCACGGGAAGCTGCGGATCGCTGCCGCAGATCAAGCTGCCGTCCGAGGCGACGATCTGGGAGTACTGCGCCGGGCCACCGGCTTCCGGGGATGGGGAGGGCAGGTGGTATCCGCCGCATCCGCCGAAGTTCGGAAGGCCCCCGTCGATATCCGCCGCCTGGGCGTTCAACGTGTTGTCGACCTGCCCCCTGAGCTCGTGGCGCACAACCATGTAGCTGACGATCGCCACCAGCACGATCGCCACTCCCACCGCCGCCGCGGCCGCAATTGCGAGTCGACGACGCAGCGGCACGGCCGCCCCCTAGTCCCTCAGCACATAGCCGACGCCGCGGACCGTGTGAAGCAGGCGCGGCTCGCCACCGTCTTCGGTCTTGCGGCGCAGGTAGCCCATGTAGACGCCGAGCGCATTCGACGTCGGCCCGAAGTCGTAGCCCCACACGCGCTCGAAGATCGTCGAACGGGTAAGTACTTGGCGTGGGTGCTGCATGAACAGCTCGAGGAGCAGGAACTCGGTGCGCGAGAGCTCGACCGTGCGCTCGCCCCGGCGGACCTCGTGCGCGACCGGGTCGAGAACCAGATCGCCGTAACGCAGGACCTCGCCCTCGTGCCCGTCGCCGGAGCGGCGGAGCAGCGCGCGCAGACGGGCCTGCAGCTCGCGTAACGCGAACGGCTTGACCAGGTAGTCATCGGCGCCGACGTCGAGTCCGATGACGCGATCCTCGATCGCGTCGCGCGCGGTCAGCATCAGCACGGGGGTGCGGTCACCGGACTTTCGCAGCCGCCGGCACACCTCCAGGCCGTCGAGCCGCGGCATCGCGACATCGAGGATCACCGCATCGGCCGGCGAGGACGCAAGCGAGTCGAGCGCCTCCTCGCCGTCGGCGGCGAGGGACACCTCGTAGTTCTCGAGCCTCAGCGCGCGCTCGAGCGCCCGCCGGACGGCAGGCTCGTCATCGACTACCAGAATGCGCGCCATAGCAACGATCATGGCGGGTTGGCGTAAAGGTTGCTGAAGAAGCCCCCTGAGCGACCTATGGCGCGGTTAGCTCCATCATCAGCGGCGCATGGTCCGACGGCTTGGGCCCCTTGCGGTAGTCGCGGTAGATACCGCACGCCGTGACGGCGCCGGCGATCTCGCCGCTGACGAGGATCAGGTCGATCCGCAACCCGAGGCCCTTGTGGAAGTGCCCGGCCCGATAGTCCCACCAGGTGAACTGGGGCGTGGCCGGATGAAGCTCGCGGTAGGCGTCGACGAGCCCGCCGCGATCGAGGACCTGCCGCAGCCGTGAGCGCTCCTGCGACGTGACGTGCGTCGAGTCGGCGAACGCAGCCGAGTCGTAGACGTCGGGGTCCGCGGGGGCGATGTTCATGTCGCCGGCGACCACTAGGGCCCGGTCCCGCAGCGCCGCCACGCGCTCGGCCACGGCGTCGAGGAATGCGAGCTTGCGGGGGAACTCCGGACTGTCGAGCGAGCGCCCGTTGGGCACGTAGGTGCTCGCAAAGCGGATGCCGGCGATCGTCGCCTCGCACCAGCGCGCCTCGCCGGGCGACGGCTCACCCGGCAGCCCGACCGCGGGCTCGGCCGCGTCGAGTCCCTCGCGGGCGAGTATCGCCACACCGGCCCACTGGCCGGCCGAGTGGTGGACCGCCGAGTAGCCGGCCACGTTCAGCTCGGAAGCGGGGAAGCCGTCAGGCGGGCTCTTGGTCTCCTGCAGGCAGACGACGTCCGGGCGGTGCTCGCCGAGCAGCTCGAGCACCCGAGGCATCCGGGCCCGCAACGAGTTCACGTTCCAGGTGACGACAAGCACAGGTCGGCGGAGCGTGAGAGGCGACTGTGTCTACTTGCGGGCCAGGCGCTCGATCGTCTCGAGAACGGTCGCAGCGACGTGGTCAGGTGTGATTCCGAGCTCGGCCATCACCACATCGCCGGGCGCCGACGCTCCGAAGCGCTCAATCGACACGCTCGCGTCGGCCCACTTCGACCAGCCCATCGAGATGCCCGCCTCGACCGAGACCGTCGGGATGCCGGGCATCAGGACGGAGTCCTGGTAATCCTGCCCCTGCTCCTCGAAAAGCTCCCAGCAGGGCATCGAGACCACGCGCACAGAGACTCCCTGATCGCTCAGCTTCGTCTGCGCGGCCATCGCCACCGCGACCTCGGAGCCGGTCGCGACGATGATCGCGTCAGTCCCATCGCCGGAGCCTTCGGCCAAAACGTAGGCGCCCTTCAGCGGACGATCCCCGACCACGTCGGGCGGGATCGTAGGCAGGTTCTGGCGGGTCAGCAGTAGGCAGACCGGACCGCTGCGCTCGAGCGCGACGCGCCAGGCCTGGGAGGTCTCGTTCGCGTCCCCCGGCCGGATCACCGTCAGCCCGGGGATCGCTCGCAGGGCGGCGTAGTGCTCGATCGGCTGATGGGTGGGGCCGTCCTCGCCGACGCCGACGGAATCGTGCGTGTAAACCCAGACGACAGGCAGCTTCATCAGCGCCGAAAGTCGGACCGCGGGGCGCATGTAATCGGAAAAGACAAGGAAGGTCGCGCCGTACGGCCTGACGATCCCGCCGTGCAGCACCAATCCATTGACCGCCGAGCCCATCGCGTGCTCGCGGATGCCCCAGTGCACGGTCCGCCCGGTGGACCCGGGGCCGAAGGCATCATCGCCAGGCAATATCGCGAGGGTCGAGCCGGCCAGGTCTGCCGAGCCGCCCACCATCGTCGGCAGGTCCGACGCGACCGCGTCGAGTGCCTTGGCGCCGGCGGAGCGGGTCGCGAGCTTGGGAGTCTCCGCGGGATCGAACCGAGGCAGCGCGGCCTCGTAGCCGGGCTCGGGTTGCCCAGCCCAAGCGCGCTCCCATTCGGCCGCCAGCTCCGGATGCTGCGTCCGGAAGGTGTCGAACCGCGCCTCCCATTCAGCCTGCAGTTCTGCACCCCGCTCGCGGAGCGGCGCGTAGGCCTCGCGTACCCGGTCCGGGACGATGAAGTGGGCATCGGGGTCCCAGCCCAGGATTTCCTTCGTGGCGCTGACCTCGTCCTCACCGAGCGCGGCGCCATGGGCTTTGCTCGTGCCCTGCTTGTGGGGCGCCGGATAGCCGATGATCGAGCGCACTCTGATCAGCGTCGGCCGCTCCTCCTCGGCGATCCCGGCGTCGATCGCGGACTGCACTTCCTCGGGGTCGTTCACGTTCTCGACCGCGAGGGTGTGCCAGCCGTAAGCCCGGAAGCGCGCTTCGACATCCTCGCCAGTGAAGCTGAGTGCGGTGCCGCCGTCGATCGTGATGTGGTTGTCGTCGTAGAGGTAGACGAGCCGGCCGAGCCCGAGGTGCCCGGCCAGCGACGCCGCCTCGGCGCTCACTACCTCCATCAGATCGCCGTCGGAGCAGATCGAGAAGATGCGGTGGTCCATCACCTCTGACCCGTAACGCTCGCGCAGGAAGCGCTCGGCCATCGCCATGCCGACGCCGTTGGCGAAGCCCTGCCCGAGTGGTCCGGTCGTCGTCTCGACCCCTGGCGTGAGCACGTGGCCGAGGACCCGCTCGGGATGGCCCGGCGTGCGCGAGTCCCACTGGCGGAAGCGCTCGAGCTCCGACAACGGGAGGTCGTAGCCGGTCAGATGCAGAATGCTGTAAAGCAGCATCGAGCCGTGTCCGGCCGAGAGAACGAAGCGGTCTCGGTCCGGCCAGTCCGGGTCGGCAGGGTTGTGCCGGAGTACGCGCGTGTAGAGGACGTGGGCGACCGGCGCCATCGCCATCGGTAGGCCGGGATGGCCGGAGTTCGCCTTCTGTACCGCATCCATCGCGAGACAGCGGATCGTGTCGATGCAGAGCTGATCGAGCTCGCTTTGCTCGGAAAGCGAGCCCTTCGCGGGGATCTCTACGCTCATGACGCTGCTTCTTGCGCCGGAACGGCCTGGATCGGTGTCGGCGGGGGCCGATGACCGGTGCGTGCGCCTGCGCCGCCGAGCGCAACCGCAGCCGTCGCCGTCGCGAGGTGATACAGCACGAGCAGCTGCACGAGTGCGAGCGACTCCGATCGGTGCAGCTGGGTGCCGACGGTGAACTCGCCGAGCCGGCCGGCGCGCAGGTGGCTGGCGAAGTGCATCCGCTGCCAGATCGCCTCCTCGATTCCAGCCGCCTGCTCTGGATCGATCCGTCCGGGGATCACGACCAGACGGTCGCGGCCCCGGTCGACCATCGAGATCCCGTCCTGGCCGCTAGCGACGAGGGGCGAGAGGTCGGGGTGGGGGAGGTCGGGGCCGAGGATCAGCTGTGCATCGAGCTCGTCGGCCTCCTCGCTCTCCCCGGGCGCGAACGAGACAACGATGTCCGCATACCGCCGCTGTGGTCGGATGAAGGCCTCGGAGTCCGGCTCACGCCGATCGAGCTCAGCGAGCACCTGGTCGGTCGTGTATCCCCGGCGGGAGCAGTCGCGCTGCACCTTCCATTGCCGGCGGATCTCCTCGGGTGGGCTGAGGAACACGCGCACGTCATAGCTCTCGCGCATCTCGGAGGTGTAGTAGCCGAGCAGGCCCTCGACGATCGTGAAGCGAGCCGGATCGACATACACGGGCGCGTCGAAGGTGCCGTCGGTATGTCGGTACACCGGCTTCAGGATTGCATTGCCGCGGCTCAGGTGGGCGAGGTCCTGGGTCATGATGTCCATGTAATTGCAGTCCGGATCGAGCGGCGTGATGTTCAGCTCCGCCCGCTGGGCGCGGTCGTAACGGTGGTAGTCGTCGGTGCAGACGTGCGTGACGTTCTCTTCGCCGAGCAGCCGGACGAGCCCGCGCGTGAAGGTCGTCTTGCCGGTCGCGGAATCGCCAACCACACCGAGGATGACTGGACGTGCCATTACAAGTGCCTTTCAGACCGGAGCGCCCGCCGCGCCCGGTTGGGTTTCGTCGTGCCGATCGAGGCCGAACACGCTGCTCTTCAGAATGTCCGCAGGCTCGATCCTAACGAGATCCTCACGCGTCGGCAACATTCCGTCAAGCGTAGCTTCATAAATGCGGTTGGCGTGACGTAGCCGGGCACGCTCGATCGCGTTGCGCACGCTGCGGGCGTGGGCGAACAGCGGCCGCTGCATCCGCCGCTCGAGATATGACCGCAGTGCCTGCTCGGCGTCCGGACCGAACTCGTACTCCTCCTGCTTGACCATCAGGTTCGCGATCATCACCAGCTCATCCAGCGTGTAGTCGGGGAAGTCGATGTGGTGGGCGACGCGCGAGCTCATGCCTGGGTTGGACTGGAAGAAGTTGTCCATCCGGTCCTTGTAGCCGGCAAGCACGACGACGATGTTGTCGCGCTCGTTCTCCATCACCTGGAGCAGGATCTCGATCGCTTCGACACCGTAGTCGCGCTCGTTCTCGGGCCGGTACAGGTAGTAGGCCTCGTCGATGAAGAGCACGCCACCAGACGCGCGCTTGAGGACCTCCTTGGTCTTCGGCGCCGTGTGACCGACGTACTGGCCAACGAGGTCGTCGCGGGTGACCGCGACGACCTTGTTCTTCTCGATATACCCGAGCCGGTGGAGGATCTCGGCCACCTTCATCGCGACCGTCGTCTTGCCCGTGCCGGGATTGCCCGTGAACGACATGTGCAGCGTCGGCCGGTTGGAGCTGAGCTCGAGCTCGCGGCGCAGCTTGTCGACGAGCAGCAGGGCCGCGATCTCCCGGATCCGAGTCTTGACCGGGGTGAGCGCGATCAGCTGCTCGTCGAGCTCCGCGAGCACGGTCTCGATCTCCGCGTCGCGGAGGAGTTGTTCGACCTGCTGCCGTTCCGGGTCGACGCTGCCGTCGGCCCGGATCGGCGCTGGTTGCGCCGCTGACTGCATCAGAGACGTACTCGCGACGTCAGTCGCTGTCGGACGCTTCGCTCGCCGCGCCGTTGGCCGAGCCGCCGTTCAGGTAGCGCTTACCCTCGGGCTGCTCGGTCGCGTACGGATGCAACGTGTAGCGGATGACGCGGTCGTGCGAGTCCTGGCGGTCGAGGCGGAAGCCGGGCTCCTCGGCGGGACGGTTGACGATGAAGCTGAGCGCCGTCGTCTGGCGTCCACGCCGTGGGTCGTAGGCGAGCACCTTGATGTAGTGGTTCGGGAACGCCTCGCGGCACGCCCGCACCTCGCGCATGAACTGCTCGGCCTCCTCGGTGGGAAGGTCGAACAGCGGCACCCCCCACATCTCCCAGTAGGAGTTGCGCGGATGCGGGTCGTCGGTGTGCTCGACCGACATCGCCCAGCCGTGCTCGAGCGAATAGACGATCTGGGCCACGATCTGCTCGTCGGTGAAGTCGGGCAGGAACGAGAATGCCCCTTGTGTAAGTCGCATGATTGGGAGCTCTCTTTCCTGGTCAGCCGACGGTCGGCGTGACCACGTAGTCGGGCGTATCGGTCGATTCGAAGTTGAACGTAATGTCCTTCCAGACCTGCAGCGCGGCGTTCAGCTCCGGGCACCCCTTGGCGGCGTGCTCGAGGATGTCGGGACCCTCGTTGAAGTAGTCCCTGCCCTCGTTACGGGCTTGGATGATCGCCTCGACGGCGACGCGGTTGGCGGTCGCGCCTGCGCCGACGCCCATCGGGTGGCCGATCGTGCCGCCACCGAACTGGAGGACGACGTCCTCGCCGAGGTACTCGAGCAGCTGGTGCATCTGGCCGGCATGGATACCGCCCGAGGCAACCGGCATCACGCCGGGCATCGAAAGCCAGTGCTGGTCGAAGTAGATCCCCGTCTCGGGGTTCTCCGGGATGAAGTCCTTGCGCAGCGTGTCGTAATAGCCCTTGATCATCAGCGGGTCGCCCTCGAGCTTGCCGACGACGGTTCCGGCGTGCACGTGGTCGACGCCGAGCATCCGAACCCACTTGGCGATCACGCGGAACGACACGCCGTGCGTCTTCTGGCGCGTGTACGTGCCGTGACCGGCGCGGTGGAGGTGGAGGATCAGGCCGTTCGCCCGCGCCCACTTGGACATCGACTGCATCGCCGTGTAGCCGACGGTCAGGTCCATCATGATGATGATGCTGCCGACCTCCTTGGCGAACTCGGCCCGCTCGTACATGCCCTCCATGTCCGCGGCGGTGACGTTCATGTAGTGGCCCTTGACCTCACCCGTGGTCGAGGAGGCGCGCTCGACGCCCTCCATCGAGTAGAGGTAGCGGTCGCGCCAGCGCATGAACGGCTGCGAGTTGATGTTCTCGTCGTCCTTGGTGAAGTCGAGCCCGCCACGCAGCGCCTCGAACACGACGCGCCCGTAGTTCTTCGCCGACAGGCCGAGCTTCGGCTTGACGGTGGCGCCGAGGATCGGCCGGCCGAACTTGTCGAGGTACTCGCGCTCCATCACGATTCCGTGGGGCGGGCCCTGGAAGGTCTTCAGGTAATGCGTCGGGATCCGCATGTCCTCGAGGCGGAGCGCCTTCAGCGCCTTGAAGCCGAAGACGTTGCCGATGATCGAGCTCGTCAGGTTCGCGATCGAGCCCTCCTCGAAGAGGTCGATGTCATAGGCGATCTTGGCGATGTACTCACCCTCGCGGCCGGGGACCGCTTGGACGTCGTAGGCCTTGGCCTGGTAATGCTTGTGGTCGGTCAGACGGTCGGTCCAGACCACGGTCCATGTGGCGGTAGATGACTCGCCGGCGACCGCGGCGGCCGCCTCGATCGCGTCGACGCCCGGCTGTGGGGTGATCCGGAAAGCACACAGGATGTCGGTGTCCTTGGGCTCATAGTCGGAGTCGTAGTAGCCCATCTCGGCATAGGGCGTGACGCCGGAGGCCCAGCGGTCCTTCTTGGTTTCGGTTGAGGCTGCCATCACCAATCCTTGCTCTCGGTCGTCGCGGTAGTCATCTCTTTTACAGCCCTCCTTTAGGTCGCATTTGACAACCTAAACCGGGCCCGCATAAATGTCAAGTAATGATTTTCCGGCTAAGTATGCAAGAACTTCTATCTGTTCGGGTGGTGGCTGTCACTCTCGATCGCGAGGCCCGTGGGCCGTGGGGCGATCGCCTAGGCTCCGTGCCGTCTCCTGGGACCGTACCCAACGCAGGACGGTGGCGACCCCTCGCAGTTATAGAACTGACCTTTAGCTTTTTACGTGAATCTTTGTGGTAACTTGATGTCTGGCGGCCTCGCTTGCTTGCCCGGACGCCGGCGGATGGTGTCATCCGCGCCCTGCGCAACGTCCCCAACCCAGGAGCGATTCGTGATCGACGTCGCCTTCACGCCGTCTCAGGCGAAACCTGCAGACGTGGCCGTGGTCATCGACGTACTGCGGGCGACCACGACGGCGACCCAGGCACTTGCGTCCGGATATCGCCGTGTGCTCTGCGTGGACAGCCTCGAACGGGCATTGCGGATGCGGGCACGCGGCCGGTTGCTCGCCGGCGAGCAAGAAGGCAAGATGCCGCCGGGATTCGACCTCGGCAACTCGCCCGCCGACGTATCGCATGACGCCGCCGAAGAGCTCGTCCTCGCCACCACGAACGGCGCTCCGACGATCGTCGAGGCCTCGCGCCGGGCGCCCGTGGTCCTGCTCGCCTGCCTACTGAACCTCGAAGCGGTGCGCGCGGAGATCGCCGGGGTGGAGGATCTCCAGATCGTCTGCTCGGGCACCAACGCCGCGATCGCGCTCGAGGACGTCTACGTCGCCGGGAGGCTGTGTGCCGGGCTGCCGGGTGCGCGGACCGACGCCGCGCTCGCAGCAGAGGCGGTCGCGCGGGCCCATCCGAGCGCCTACGAGGTGCTTGCGGCGAGCGCGAACGCTCAGTCCCTCGTCGCCGCGGGGCTCGGGGACGACATCGAGTACTGCGCGCGCGAGTCGCGCGTCGACGTGGTGCCTCGGGTCGAGCGCACCCGACCTGGTCTCGCGATCGTGGTCGGTGGTCCGGCGGTGGTTGACGCGGGAGGTAACGTCGTGGCCGTGAGGGAGACCACCGCCAGTCCGCGCGCGGGCCGTGCGCCCGCGCCACAGCCGACCAGCTGAGGCGAGGATCCGGTGCCGCGTCCGATCATGCTGGGGGTCGTCGGCGACTCTGGAGCCGGCAAGACGACGCTGACGCGCGGGCTCGTGCGCATCCTCGGAGAAGCGCAGGTGACGCGCGTTGCCGCCGATGACTACCACCGGTACGACCGTCGCCAGCGGGCCGAGCACGGTGTCAGCCCACTCGATCCGGCAGGCAATTACCTCGACATCCTTCAGCAGCATCTCGCCCATCTGCGCGCCGGGCAGGCGATCCTCAAGCCGGTCTACAGGCACCAGGATGGCACCTTCGGGCCTGCGCAATACGTACGCCCGGCCCAGTTCACGATCGTCGAGGGAATGCTCGGGTTCCACACTGCGGCGATTCGTGACGCCTACGACGTGCGCGTCTACCTCGCGCCGCCTGAGGATCTCCGGCGCGAGTGGAAGGTGCAGCGCGACATCTCGCGGCGCGGCTACACGACCGACGAGGTGCTCTCCGAGCTCGACCGGCGCGAGGGCGACGCGGAGGTCTACATCAGGCCCCAGCAGCGGTATGCGGACATCGTCGTCTCCTTCACGCCCGACGTGAACGGGGACCAGGAGCACCTCGATGCAAACGTCAAGATGCGGCCGGGCCTACCGCATCCCGATCTGTCCCCGTTCGTGGAGGAGGACGGCGCCGGGATCACGCTCACTCAGCAGCGAGCGGAGATCCAGCTCCACGTACCCGGCACGATCGCGCCACACCGTGCCGCCGCGATCGAGGAGGCGGTGTGGGATCGCATGCACTTCGCGAGCCATCTGCGCGGAGACCGGTTGGGCGAGTTCACCGTCGGCACGCAGCTCCACCGCTCCGAGTCGCTGGCGATCGTCCAGGTGCTGATTCTGTACCAGCTCGTAACCGCCCGTGCCGCCGTGGCGCTCGGTGGTCTCGGCGCGAGGGTGGACCAGCCGGGGTAGGGGCAAGCGCGCGGCGCGGGCTCGCCGCGGGCGGCGGTGCCGCGCGGGGAGGCGGCGCGGCGCGGCGGGTGCGGCGGGTGCGGCGGGCGCGGCGGGTGAAGGCCGAAGGTGTCAAATCTCTGTGACGCCTCGCCCCAGCTCGGGCTCGCGCTGTCATCGTGAGCCCGCGCGTGTCACGTAACTTGGACATAGCCAAAGAACCGTGCCACGCGGCCGTTCCCGCGGCAGCCATCGACGCCGCGATCGCGGTCGTGGCGGCCCGGCAACGCGGCAACATCACGCGTCTGCAGCTTCTCGCCGCCGGCTTGGACGACGCCGGCATCAGCTACCGGGTGAGATTGGGCCGCCTGCACCGCGTCTACCGTGGCGTTTACTCCGTCGGACACCCGCCGATCACCCCGCTGGAACGCGCTGACGCGGCCGTCCGTGCGTGCGGAACGGGCGCGGCGCTCAGTCACGGATCGGCGATGGCACTCTGGGGTTTCAGCAAGCGCTGGGAAACGCCTTTCGAGGTGGTCGTCCCCCGCCATCGGCGCACCCGTGGGATCACTGTTCACCGTTCGTGCACGCTCTCTCCGCGTGACTTGACCACACATCTCGGGATCCGCGTGACCAGCCCGGCGCGGACCGTCCTCGACTACTCACCGCGGCTCAGCGACGCGGCACTGACGCGTGCAGTCAACGATGCCCGGCACTCGAGTTACCTGAAGCTCTCCTCCCTGGCCGACCTGATCGAGCGCCGCCCGGGCCATCCGGGCGTCGGGCGTGTAACCGCGGTCCTGGCCGGCGGCAGCGGCCCGACCCGCTCCGAGTGGGAGGATGCCTTCCCCGCCTTCTGCGCCCGATTCTGCTTGCCGCGCCCGCTGATGGCCGTCCCGCTCTGCGGCTACACCGTTGATGCGCTGTTCGAGGCCGAGAAGCTGATCGTCGAGCTCGACAGCTGGCAGTTCCATTCAGGACGCGCCGCCTTCGAGAGCGATCGCGACCGCGATGCCGAGACGCTCGCGGCCGGTTTCGGGACCGTGCGGATCACGTGGGAGCGAATGCTGCAAACGGCGGCGAAGGAGGCGGCGCGGCTACATGCGATCCTCGAGGATCGCCGCAAGGTCGCCGGTCGGCGCTAGCCGCCGGCGACTGCTGTTCTGACGAAGCTCACGAACGCCGCCACCGGGGCTCTGACCGGGCCGACACCCGACTGCAGCACGAACCACGGCCGCGACGGTGGCGGGTCCTCCAGCACCAGCTCGCCGATCAGGCCTGCGGCGAGCTCGGCCTGGACGGCGGCCCGCGAGAGCAGCGAGACGCCGAGGCCGACGCGGGCTGCCTGCTTGATCGCTCCGTTGGAGCCGAGCGTCAGCGTCACCGGTGACATCTCGCGCTCGGCGAGATACCCCTCGACGAGCGCGCGCGTGCCGGAGCCCTCCTCACGCAGCAGCCAGGCGCGCTCGGCGAGCGTGCTTGCTTTGATCGGCGCGTGGCCGACAAGCTCATCATCTGGCGAGGTGATGCAGACGATCTGGTTGTCCATGATCGGCATCGCGATCAGACGATCGTCCGCCGGCGGCCGGCCGGTGATCGCGACGTCGGCGGCGTGGGCAAGCACGCGCTCGAGGACCATCTGGCGATTGCCGACGTCGAGGGCGAGCTCGAGGCCCGGATGCTCCTGCTGGAAGGCGCGCATCAGCGGCGGGACGAACGACTCTGCAGCGGTCGTGACTGCAGCTATCTTGAGCTTGCTCGCGGCGACCGCAGCGGCCTCGCGGGCCGCCCGGCGCCCCTGGTAAAGCAGCCCCATCACGTCCTCCGCGTAAGGTGAGAACGCGATTCCGGCGGCGGTTGGGCGGATCCCGCGCCCGGCACGCTCGAACAACTCCGAGCCGAGCTCCCGGGAGAGCGCCGCGATCGCCGCCGACACGGACGGCTGCGTGACGATGAGCTCATCGGCGGCGGCGGTCACCGAGCCGCCACGGACGACTGCGAGGAAGGCGGTGAGCTGTGTAACTGTTATAGCCATGCCTCTGTCATTGGAGACTATGGCATAGAACGGACGCTGCGTACGTGAGTAGCGTATCTATGTGGGACCGGCCGGGAGCGGCGCAGAACGAGTCGACCGCACTACGGGACCGGGCGGCGCGGCGCGGACCAACGGACTACGACACCCGGACCGGCGTACTAAGGGTTCGGCCCTCGACCCGGCCCCCGCCGCCGGTCCAAGTGAACCGGGGTCGCGCCAGTCAGTTCCTCGCGGCGCCAGGGACCCCGGTTCACCAGCGCCGCCGATACCCGCTGCTCAGCTCCGGCGCCCGCTTTCTCCACGCCGGCTCGATGTCGTACCTGCGGCGGATCGCGCGATCGCGGAAGTACTTGAGCACCGGGCCGTAGCTGAAGCGCGCGGCGTTGGTGTAGAGCGTGACGAGACCCGATGTCTCGGTGAAGGGCATGTACTTGTCTGGGAATCCGGGCATCGTGCAGGCCATGCAGATGCCGCCGACGTTCGGGCAGCCGCCGATTCCGCTGACCCAGCCGCGGACGGGTACGTTGCATTTGACGACCGGCCCTTTGCAGCCGAGCCTGACCAGGCAGCCTCCCTCGCCGTGGCGCTCGGCGAACTGGCCGTGCTCGGCATAGCCGACGCGATCGCAGCTCTCGTGGACCGTGCGCGCGAAGATCCGGCGCGGTCGCCCCTGCTCGTCGAGCTCGAGCTGGGGGCCCAAGCCGATCAGATGCAGGACGAGGCAGAGCAGGGTCTCGGTGATGTTGTCCGGCTGTGCCGGGCAGCCAGGCAGGTTGACAATTGGGAGCTCGAGCCTGGAGACCCAGTCCCAGCCCAGGTAATCGCGCAGCCCCATCGCACCGGTCGGGTTGTTGCGCATCGCCGGAATTCCGCCGTAGGCGGCGCAGGTGCCGAGGGCGAGCACGACCGCGGCCCGAGGCGCGAGACGGTCAATCCAGGTGCAGGTCGTCACCGGCTGTCCGGTTGCCGGATCGGTGCCGAACGCCGCCCAGTGCCCCTCGCCGTTGACCTCTTCGTTAGGCACCGCTCCCTCGAGCACGAGGATGAACGGATCGAGCTTGCCGGCTGCCGCGTCGCGCCAGGCTCGCATGAACTCCTCGCCGGTCTCATAGGCGAAGAAGGGGTTGTAGATGATCACCGGCGGGATCCCGGGCAGGGCGCCCCGCAGCAGGTCCTCGAGGCTCGGATTCGTTGCCGCGGTCATCGAGACGGTGTCGCCGTCGCAGCCAAGGCCGCCGGTCATCCAGATCACGTTTACAGGGTGCGCCTCGCGGCGGGCATGCGCCCCCGCTTTAGGCTCCCATTCCACCGTCAGTTCTCGGCGGCGTGACGCGATGCAGGCCGCGCGGTCATGCGCCCGTGGCCAGTTTCCGGCGTGTCGAGCGGCTGGTCGGCCGCGTTTGCGGGTCGAGCCGCGCCGTCCGCTCCAGGAGCGACTCGAGATGGTCTTCAACGGTGCCGTGGAGGTGCCAGTCGCCGGCGGTTCCAGTGACTACGCCCGCGTGCGCGAGGCGCGCGAGCGCGTGCGAGATCGACGGGCGCTCGGCCCCGACCAACTGGCCGAGCATCCGGTGGGTGAGCGGAAGCGAAAGTCGGATGCCGGACGGCTCGACGCGACCCCAGCGGGCTGCCAGGTGCCAGAAGAGGAGGACAAGCCGTGCCTCGAGCCGGGGTTGGGAGGTGATCGCTCGCAGCACGTCGAGATCGGCGATCCGCCGTCCCGCACGTGTGAGGAGCGCCTGGACGATCTGGGGCCAGGGTCGCACGCGTTCGGCGAACTCCGGATCGAGCAGGGCGAACCGAGTCGGGCACAGCGCGCGGAAGGACTCGGTCCGTTCGAGCAGGTCCTCGGCGAGCGGTCGGGCGGGCTGGAGCAGGTCGCCGGGTCCGATCAGCTCGGTCGCGGTCCGATTGCCGACGCGAGAATCGATCGCGATCAGCCCATCGAGGACCAGCAGGCCGAGGCCGCCACCGACGGCCGCGAACCAGGACGTGAGATCACACTCGCCAACCTCCGCGTCGAGGACTCTCGCGGTTGCGACCTGGCGGGCAGCGAGGCGCATCCGGACATCGAACTCCTGCGCGAGGTCGTCGTCGGAGTCGAGCAGATAGGTATAGAGCGACGGCGAGAGCGGCTTCCGTCGCCCGAGATGAGGGTGGCCGGACCACCCAGACGCTCGTCTCGGGGCGGCCTCTGGGTCTTCGGTGGATATAGCGCTGCCTCCCAATCCCTCTGGACGCCGGATGCGTCCGCGGCCAGTCTACGCGTGCAAGGCCGCGCGTGGCGCAATTTTGTCAGCAGTCGCCCATTTGTAACCCTGAGTACCGAAGGGTTGCCTAAGTCTTCGAGCTTGACGTAACGGGCATTACCGAGCCTCAACACATAGGTGGTGCGGCCTGGTAGAACGGCCGGTGCCGTGGTAGAACCACCGTCGGCCTGGGACCTGCGCGCACACAGTTGCAGGAGTAGTAGGGTGCGACCGGGTCCCGGCAGAGGTAGGTTCCGAGAGGAGAGGCGAGCCGCATGTGCTTGGCAATACCAGGTCAGATCATCGAGATCGTCGATGAGGACAACAGGTTGGCGAAGGTCGACGTGGCCGGCGTACGCCGCAATGTCAACATCGGCCTCTTGGACGCCGACGGCTCCGGGGTAGGTCCCGGCGATTGGGTGCTGATCCACGTCGGGTTCGCGATCTCCCAGGTGGACGAGGAGGAGGCGCGGCATACACGCGACCTGCTCGAGCGTATGGGCGCTGACTACGAGCAGGAGCTCGAGGAGCTGAAGGCCAGCGTGATCGAGTGATCGCAGACCGCCCAACCGTCCCTACCTGCGACGAGTATCACTGCATCACGTGCGGCGACGACGGGGACCCGATGACGGTTGTGCGGGTCGACGAGGACCGAGGGCTGGCGTTGTGCGCGGACGAGGCCGGTGCGCGACACACGGTCGAGACGGCGTTGGTGGAGCCGGTGAGCCCCGGCGATCGAATCCTCGTGCATGCCGGCACCGCGATCGCGGCACTCGCCGCCGACGTTGACCTCCTGACTGCTGGTGAGACGAAAGCGCGGGCGAACGCATGAAATACGTCGACGAATACCGAGACGCCGACCTGGGCCGGGCGCTGTCCGGAGAGATCCTTTCGCTCGTCGAGCCGGGCCGCCACTACAAGTTCATGGAAGTGTGCGGCGGCCACACGCATTCGATCTACAAGTACGGCGTGGACGACCTGCTGCCCGCGAACGTCGAGCTCGTGCACGGTCCCGGATGCCCGGTCTGCGTGATCCCGATGGGTCGCGTCGATGACGGCATCGCGCTTGCGCACGAGGAGGGCGTCATCTTCACCTGCTTCGGCGACATGATGCGGGTGCCGGGCTCGGAGGGCAGCCTGCTCGAGGCGAACGCCGCGGGTGCGGACATTCGGATGGTCTACTCGCCGCTCGATGCCCTGCGGATCGCGAAGCAGAACCCGGATCGCGAAGTCGTCTTCTTCGCGATCGGGTTCGAGACGACCGCGCCTTCGACAGCGCTGACACTCAAGCGTGCCCGCGCCGAAGGCGTCCCCAACTTCTCCGTCATGTGCAGCCACGTCACGATCGTGCCCCCGCTGCGCGCGCTGCTGGAGTCACCGGATCTCAGGCTTGACGGGTTCGTCGGCCCCGGTCACGTGTCGACAGTCGTCGGCGCTCGGCCGTTTGAGTTCATTCCCGCGGACTACGGCAAGCCGATCGTGGTCGCCGGCTTCGAGCCGCTCGACATCCTGCACGCGATCACGATGATTCTCCGGCAGCTGAACGAGGGACGCTGTGAGGTCGAGAACCAGTACAGCCGCGTGGTCCCGTACGAGGGCAATCAGCGCGCGCTCGAGGTGATGGCCGAGGTTTTCGAGTTGCGTCCCCACTTCGAGTGGCGCGGGCTCGGCTTCATCTCGCACAGCGGGCTGAAGCTCTCCGAGGCCTACGCCGACCTCGACGCCGAGAAGCGATTCAGCGTCCCTGGCGTTCGCGTCGCCGACCCGAAGGCCTGTCAGTGCGGAGAGGTGCTCAAGGGTGTGATCAAGCCTTGGGAGTGCAAGGTGTTCGGCACCGCATGTACTCCCGAACGTCCGATCGGAACCTGTATGGTCTCCTCCGAGGGGGCATGCGCGGCGTACTACAACTACGGCCGGTTCGCTAGGGAACGCGAGGTAGTGTGATGCGCTCCAGGCGAACCGCGGGTTTAGCCCGCGAGCGGGAAGTCGTCTGATGAGGAAGGCTCTCTGATGGCGGATCAGGCCGCCGTCTCCGACCGCGAGCAGAAGATCCTCGGGATCATCGAGACCGCACGTGGTAAACGCGCGAAGTTCCGCGACACGAAGATCAACATGTCGCACGGCGCCGGCGGCAAGGCGACGCAGAGCCTGATCGAAGGTGTGCTCGTACCCGCGTTCGGCGGTGAGACGCTGACCGAGATGGGCGACGCGGGCGCGGTCATGATCGAGGGCGTCGAGCTGGCCATGACGACCGATTCGTACGTCGTCAAGCCGCTCACCTTCCCCGGCGGCTCGATCGGCGAGCTTGCGGTCAACGGGACGTGCAACGACCTGGCTGTGTCGGGCGCGCGCCCGGTGGCGCTCACCCTCTCGCTCGTGCTCGAGGAGGGCCTCGATTCGGACACGCTGCGCCACGAGGTCGAGGCGATCGCGCGGACCGCGCGTGAGGCGGGCGTCGAGATCGTCGCCGGCGACACCAAGGTCGTCGAGCGCGGTCACTGCGACGGCATGTACATCTGCACGACCGGAGTTGGGCACCGCGACCCGCGCGCGCGGCTGTCGCCGTCGGCGCTGAAGCCTGGCGACAAGATCCTGCTCTCCGGCTCCATCGGCGAGCACGGCACGGCGATCATGCTCGCCCGAAATCTGTTTGACCTCGACGCCTCGATCGAATCGGACACGCGCTGTTTGTGGCCGGCGGTCGACGCTCTGCTCGAGGCCGTCGGTCCGGATCTGCGCTGCCTGAGGGATGCAACTCGGGGCGGGGTGGCGTCGGTACTCAACGAGCTCGCCCGGGCTTCATCGGTGGCAATGCTCGTACGTGAAGGAGCGGTCCCGGTAGAACCCGCAGTCGCGGGTGCGTCCGAGATCCTCGGAATCGACCCGATGTACGTAGCCAACGAAGGCAAGTTCGTCGCATTCGTCGCCCCCGAGGCGGCGGACGAAGCCCTAGAGACGCTGCGCAAAGTGGACGGCTGCGAGGACGCGGCCGAGATCGGCGAGGTGCGGACGGAGCCGCCAGGGATGGTGCTGGTCGAGACAAGCTTCGGCGGCCGGCGAGTAATGGATCAGCTTGTGG
>Ga0302326_10002886_pt1 | contig 41228 bp, 38 predicted proteins | sample Palsa_T0_3_FD_202264 | JGI IMG/M metagenome (GOLD analysis project Ga0302326, IMG submission 202264) | Peat permafrost microbial communities from Stordalen Mire near Abisko, Sweden - Palsa_T0_3 | ecosystem: Environmental > Terrestrial > Soil > Palsa > Peat permafrost | place: Sweden: Abisko... | reverse complement strand
CACCATATCGATGAGCTCGCTGACGCCGTTGCCGATGAAGACCTCCTCGGCACTCACGCCCGTGACCCCGCGCGCCTGCTGCTGCATGACCACGGCTTCACGCGCCGGGAAGATGCCCTTCTGGTGGCAGTAGCCCTCGCTGTCCGACACGTTCTCGATCATCGCCAGACGCATCGTCTCGGGCGTTCGAAAGCCGAACAGCCCGGGGTTGCCGATATTCAGTGAGATAATCTCGTAGCCGAGCCGCTCCAGCTCGTGCGCGCGCCGCGCCAGGCGGCCACGGATCTCGTAGCGCACCGCCTTGAGCGATTCGCTGGGTCTGATGGGCGTTTCGATGCTCATGCGCTCAAGCCTACCGCGGGCCTGAGCCCGGCACACGTTAGGCGCATCACAGCCTACAGCTGCGCCAGCACGGCCTCGGCTGCGGATACTTTGAACTGGCCCGGGGCCTCGATGCTCACCTGCGTCGCCACACCGCGATCCACCACGATCGCGAAGCGCTGGCCGCGCATGCCCATGCCAAAGGCCTTGCCATCGAGTTCCAGCCCCAGGGCGCGGGCGTAGTCGCCGTTGCCGTCGGCCAGCATCAGCACCTTACCGGCGGCATTGGAGGCCTTGCCCCAGGCGTTCATCACGAACACGTCGTTGACCGCCATGCAGGCTATGGTATCCACGCCCTTGGCGCGCAGCTTCTCGGCCAGTTCCAGATAGCCCGGCAGATGCTTGGCATCGCAGGTCGGCGTGAACGCTCCAGGCACGGAGAACAGCACCACGCGCTTGCCGTCGAACAGCTCGGCGGTGGTCAGGTCCTTCGGTCCCGAGTCGCTCATGGTCTTGAATTTACCCTCGGGCATGCGTTCGCCCACTTTGATCGTCATGGCCTGCACTCCTCCAGAGTCGTGATCGGCGCTAGTCGCTGGACGCTAGGCGCTCTTCGCCCCGGCGTGCAGCGCCCAGAGTTTGCCAAGCCGCGCATAGCCGCTATTGCTCGAGGTGCTGACCTTCTCGAACGACCTCTGCGCGTCCGCGGCGTCGTGCGAGCGCCATTGCGCAATGCCCAGCAGCAGATTGGCCTCGTCGGGGTATTTCAAATTGCCCTTGGTGATGCCCTTTTGCAACGCGGCCATGGCCTTGTCATTCATGCCGTAGCTCAGATACGCGGCGCCTACCTGGACCAGGCGATCACCGGTGGGGGCGTTGGCCGCATCGACCTCGGTCTTCGGCAGCGCCGCCTGATCGGTCGCGGCGCGCTGCTTGGCGCCATCGAGCAGATGCTGGTAGCGATCCTTGTCACGCTGCTCGGTGAACACGTTTTCGCTGAACGCCTTCTGCAGCACCGACTGCGTCTCGCCCGGGTAACCCTGGTCGAGCGCCAGCTCGGCCATGTCGGCATAGTCGATGCCGCGCTTGAGCACGCCAACGTCGTTCATGAGCCGGTAGACGTTGAGCTGCAGATGCGCGTCCTTGGTATCGGCGTTGACCAGCGAGGCCAGCGCGTTGGCCCAGTATTCGGTCTTGGGGTAATAGGCCACCAGCTTTTCCACCGCCCTGCTGGCGCCGGCCTTATCCCCGGCCTTGTCGCTGAACTGCCAGAGCAGCTTGAGCGAATCCTCGTCGGGCTTTTCCATCTTGCCGACGATCTCCTGCATGGTCGCCTCGGCATCCTTGTATTTGCCCGTCAGGTACTGACTTCTGGCAATGAGTCCCATGACGTCGCCGTCATTGGCACCGGCTTTCACCGCCTCGTTGGCGACCTCGAGCGCCTTGTTGTAGTCCTTTGTCTGGTAGTAATACTGACTGGCCGTCTTGAGGTACAGCTTCTTCTGGTCGGGCGTCGTGTATTGTGACTGCGCCAGGGTCTCGATGATCGGAACTTCGTTCGCCATGTCCTGCTTGCCGGCATAGGCCTTGAGCAGGAAGGTATTGATCACCCAGTTGTCATAGGGTGTCTTTTCGGGCTGCGCCTGGGCCTCCTTGATCTTCTGCATCGCCTCATCGTAGTTCTTGGCGGCCAGTGCATCCTGCGCGGCCTTCAGGGGCTTGGCCAGCTTGTTGCTTACGGTGGGCTGGTCGGCCGCCAGGACGGTACCGGCAACCAGCGGCAATGCAGCGATCGAAGCCAGCACAATCTTCGCGAGCGCGGATACGAAATGCAGACCGTTCCTCATGACTTTCCTCAATGATGCGGAGCGTCCCAACGACGATTCCGACGGATAAGTCGACGGCTCATCAGGGCGCTTCCTTATGGGTAGCGGGGGTGGGGTCGAATACCGGCGAAGCCCGAGTGTCAGGCGACGGCTCGCCGGCGTGTACTCTCATTCCTCGACAAACTGACTGGTATTGACGAAACCGATCTTCTCCATGTGGTTACGCTGCGCCGCCGCCAGCACCTTGGCGACATAATCGTATTTCACATGGCTGTCCGGGGCCAGATGCAGCTCGGGCTGCGGATCCTGCGCGGCGGCATCCTTGAACTGCTCTTCCAGATCGCCCATCGAGGCAATCGTCTGCCCGTTCCAGGCGATCGTGCCATCGTAGTAAATGTCGAGATTGATGATGACCGGTTGCACCGGCGGCGGTGGCTGATTCGGATTTGGCGGCGGCATGTCGAGCTTGACCGCGTGCGTCATGATCGGCAGCGTCACGATCAGCGTCACCAGCAGCACCAACATGACGTCGATCAGCGGCGTCGTGTTGATGTCGCACATCGGTGCGCCTTCGCCGCCTCCGCCCACACTCATTGCCATGGTATCGGTCCCCTCTCAGCGCGTGCCGCGCACGCCGTGGTCGGGCTCGGTAATGAAGCCCACTTTAATGACCCCACCGCGATTGATGGCCGCGATGACCTTGCCGACGTTCTTGTAGTCCGTCTGGGCATCGGCCCGAATATGAATCTCCGGCTGTGGCACCTTGACGGCCTCGCCCTCGACCCGCTCTACCAGCTGGTGCATGTCGAGCACCTTCTGCTGCGCCCAATACACATCGCCATCCGCCGTGACGGAAATGGTGATGTTCTCGGGCTTGGTCTGGGTCGGGATATTGACCGCCTTGGGCACGTTGACCGCCACGTTCTTCGTGATGACCGGGATGGTGATCAGGAAGATGATCAGCAGCACCAGCATGACGTCGACCAGCGGCGTCGTGTTGATCTCCGACATGATGCCGCGGTCGTCACCGTCACCTGAACCGAGTTTCATTGCCATGGGGGCCGCTCCGGCTGCAAGCGTCGACTAACCGCCACCGACGCGCGCGCCACTCACCAGATAGGCATGCAGATCGCTGGCGAAGTTCCGAACATTGTCCTGGATCATTTTGTTTCGGCGCAGCAGCCAGTTGTAGCCCAGCACCGCGGGCACGGCGACGAACAGGCCGATCGCCGTCATGATCAGCGCCTCGCCGACCGGACCGGCGACGCGGTCAATGCTGGCCTGCCCGGCGATGCCGATGTCGATCAGTGCGTTCAGAATGCCCATGACCGTGCCAAACAGGCCGACGAACGGCGCCACCGAGCCGACCGATGCCAGGAATGACAGGCCGCTGCCGATCTTGCTGTTGACGCCGTCGACCGCCCGCTGCAGCGCCATCGTGATCCATTCGTGCAGATCGATACGATCGGTCAGCCGCCCTTCATGGTGCGAGGCGGCGCGCAGGCCGCTCTCGGCGATGTAACGATAATCATCGCGCTTGCCCAGCCGCTCGACGCCATCCTTGAGCGAGGGCGCGGTCCAGAACTGCTTTTCGACGATCTTGCCGGCTTTCTTGAGGGTGCGCTGGTCCCAGAGCTTGGTCAGAATAATGAACCAGGAGCCCAATGACATCAGGACCAGGACGACCAGGGTCGAACGGCTCACGATGTTTCCATTCACCCATAATGGAATCAATCCATACGGGTTTCCGGTTGCGGTCGCGACGGCTGCGGTAGTGGCTGCGGTATCCATTGATTTTCCTCTTTTACATCATCCCCGCCCGGCGAACCCGGCGGACCAATTGTTGTTCCAGACTAAATAGTGACAATCAAACGACCTCGGCGGTCGCTCAACCGCTGCCGGCGTGCAGTTCGAACTTCACCGGTAGAACCGGGCAGGTCGAAACGGGCTTGCCTTCCTGCGTCGGAGGCTTGAAGCGGAACGCCTTGCCGACCTTGATCGCCGCGTCATCGAGAGCCGGAAATCCAGAACTGGTGACGATTTCAGCCGTCTCGACCTTGCCGCTCGTGTTGATGCAGATCTTCACCTGCGCCCGCCCTTCCTGGCCATCGCGGCGGGCCTGCTCCGGATAATAGTTGGACACGTCGGGTCGGAAGGTCGTCTCCAGCTTGGTCGGCGCCGGCGCGGCCCGCGGCGGCGGCGGCGGCGCGGGCTTGGTGGTCACGTTCGTGATCGGTGGCGGCGGGGCATCGACCGGAACGGTGATATTGATGTCCGGGGCGATGACCTGCACCGGCGGCCGTTCCTTCAGATCCACCGGCGGCGGCGGCGGCGGCAGGTCCTTGGGCTTTTCCTGCTCGATGATGTTGGTCTGCAGAATGGTCGCCAGGTAGCGTTGGCCGCTTTTGGCGAGCCCGCTGGCGAACGCATAGATGACCAAAGCATGAATGATCAGGATCGCGACGAAAACGATCGCGCGCTTGGAGAGGAGATTGGCTTCCTGCGGGTAATATTCGCTCATAGCTTGACGTGCGTGTTCCCTTGGGCTCTCTGCGCGTGAGGCGCGGCCATTGCAAGCAATTTTAAAATTTGTCTGCTCAACATGTCGGCTGTCGTCCCCGGATCGCCATCATCACAGCATCCCAATGATGCCTCTGCGCTCTCGCCATGCAGCCTTTGGGCCATCACGACGGCTGCTGTTCGCCGACCCTGCCAAATCGATCGCTCAAGCCACCGATTCAGCAGATCCCCTGCTCCCCAAAGATGCCCCCGTTGTACGCTGCCGCGCGGCACCGAACGCGTGCGCGGATCGACACGACGTCAAAGAACTGTAACTGCTCGCCGCAGCCGTTACAACCCTCAGCGATTGTCATTGCCTTGGCTTTTCACGGCTTGGGCCCGGCGACGTTGCTCCAGTCATTATTGCGTGTTTAGTAAACGTCGGTGACGGCGCCTTCGGATGCACTGCTGACCACCCGCGCGTACTTTGCCAGCACACCGTGTGTCGCGTACGGCCGCCGCGGCTTCCACGCGCGCCGCCGGGCTTTGATCTCCGCAGCGGAAGCGGCCACGTCAATGCGCTGTTGTTGTGCATCAATGGTCACTCGGTCACCATTTCGTAGCAAAGCGATCGGGCCTCCGACCGCCGCCTCGGGTGCAATATGTCCTACCACGAAACCGTGGGTGCCCCCCGAAAAGCGGCCGTCGGTGATCAATGCCACCTTGTCGGTAAGTCCGCAGCCGACGATTGCGCCCGTGGGACTGAGCATCTCACGCATGCCCGGTCCGCCCTTGGGTCCTTCGTAACGAATCACCACGATGTCGCCGGCGCGCACCTTGCCGGCAAGAATCGCCGCGGTGGCGGCTTCTTCGCCTTCGAACACGCGCGCGCGTCCGGTGAAGGACAGGCCTTCCTTACCACTGATTTTGGCGACTGAACCCTCTGGCGCCAAATTGCCATAGAGAACAACCAAGTGGCTATCCTTCTTGATGGGGTTTGACATGGGGCGAATGATGTCCTGCGCCGTCGGGTAGTCGACCGCGTCCGCCAGATTCTCAGCCAAGCTCCGGCCCGTAACCGTCAGGCAATCCCCGTGCAACAGCCCGGCATCGAGCAGGCGCTTCATGAGCGGTTGAATGCCGCCGATTGCGACCAGCTCGGACATCAGATAGCGGCCACTGGGGCGTAGATCCGCCAGTACCGGCACGCGCCGGCCGATCCTCGTGAAATCATCGAGCTTCAGACGCACCGCCGCTGCCTGGGCAATGGCCAGCAGATGCAGCACCGCGTTGGTGGAGCCGCCGAGCGCAATCACCACGGTGATAGCGTTTTCGAAAGCGCGGCGGGTCAGAATGTCGCGCGGCCGCACGCCCTGTTGCAGCAGTGCTACGACGGCGGCACCGGCGCGCCGGCAGTCCTGCAGCTTGTCCGCGCCGAGTGCCTCCTGCGCCGAGCTGCCCGGTAGACTCAGTCCAAGCGCCTCGATCGCTGAGGCCATGGTGTTGGCCGTGTACATCCCGCCGCAACTGCCCGCTCCGGGTATCGCCGTGCGCTCGACTTCCAGCAGCTGCGCAGCACTGATCTTGCCGGCGGCTTCACTGCCCACCGCTTCGAACACCGAGACGATATCGCGGCGCATGACGCCGGGCCGGATCGTGCCGCCGTAGACGAATACCGCGGGCCGGTTCAGACGCGCCATCGCCATCGCGCAACCAGGCATGTTCTTGTCGCACCCACCCAGCGCCACCAGGCCGTCGAAACCCTCGGCAGCCACCACAGTTTCGATCGAGTCGGCGATCACCTCGCGCGAGACCATCGAATAGCGCATGCCGGGCGAACCCATCGAAATACCGTCCGAGACGGTGATGGTGTTGAACAGCACGCTCTTGCCGCCGGCCGCATCGGCGCCGCCGGCCGCCGCGCGTGCGAGCTCGGCGATATGCATGTTGCATGGGGTGAGATCGGCCCAGGTCGAGGCAATGCCGATCTGCGGTTTGCTGAAATCCTGATCAGTGAAACCCACTGCGCGCAGCATGGCGCGCGCCGGCGCCTGCTTGGCCCCGTCCACGACCAGGCTCGAGTAGTGTCTGGTGTGGGCGCCGGTCGTTTTTGCCTTCACGCCTTTTTTATAAGCCATCCGCTGCGCCCCTGTGTATTTTTGCAAAGATGCCAGTCAGCGCCGGGTTGCATAACCCGAGGCGCGCATGCGCACGAAGCCGATCGCGCCGGCCGTGACCATCGTAAAGGGTATCAGCAGTGCGGCGATACCCAGTCCCGGGCGTTCGGCATCGAGCCATTCATAGCACAGCATACCCAGCGGCGGAGCGAACAGCCCACGCACCCCGGTCAGTGTCACGTGCACTCCCATGTAGTGTTGGGCGCGACCGAGCGTGGCGAAATCGTTGTGCCCGAGATTCCAGCCGAGGTTGGCGCCGGCGTAGCTCACGCCGAGCAGCACACTGCCCGGCCAGAGCAGCCACGGCGCTCGCAACAGCACGGCCACGCTCATGATCGCCATGGCCGCGACCAGCGACCAGCACTGGCGCGAGCGGTAGTCGATCACATGGCCCTGATCGAACAGCCGCGCCCAGGCCGGCAGAAACACCGGCATCAGAAGCAGCGGCAGCGCGGTCAGCAACATCACCTGCGTGGTACTCGACAGATGCAGACGGTCGCTGAACAGCACCACCATCTGGGCATTGAGCATCAGGTTGCCCGCGCCGTACAGGCTCATCCAGAACATGTAGCGGCGGAAGGCCGGGTCAGCGCGCAGAATCTCGCGCAGCATGGTCAGGCTGAAGGGCGAGGCGCCGACGCCCTCGCCGGCTTCGGCGGCAAGCAGCAGATACTCGCGTCGCACTCGCACCGCGCGGTAACGCCAGGCGGCCAGCAGGCCCGCGAGAGCGGCCAGCAGGTAGATCCAGCGCGCCAGATCGGCGCGCCGATCGAGCAACCAGCCGGTCGCCAGCGCCACACCGGCCATGCCGACCTCGTTGTAGACGACGATGCGGCCGGTCATGCGCGCCATGACGTGCCGCGGGTAATTTGCGGTCCAGATTGCCGCCCGCACCGTCAGCACGCCGGCCCAGAGCATGCGCGCGAGGATCACCGCCAGAATCGTCAGCAGCAAGCCACCGCCCGCGCTGGGGGCGAAGGCGATCAGGCCCACGCAGAGCGCAAAGGCGGCCTGCAGGGCAACCAGCAGGCCCACGCGCGATCGGCCGTGTGCGAGATTGGCCCAGGCGAAACTGACGATATTGGCCATGGCCGGCGCGCCGGTCACGAGCGCGACCGCGAGATTCACAGTCGTGCTCGGCAGGATCGGTGCGTAGCCCTTCTTGACGAACACCGCGACGGTCGCGCCTTCGACCAGGCCGAGCGGCACACCGATCAGCGCCCAGGGCAGGCGCTCACGGCTGAACATGGCTTCGACGCGCGCACTGGGCGGCAGCGGCGCGGAGGCGCCGGATCGAGACTGCGAAGGCATGCGCTTAGCCCAGTCGGTGGCGAATCAGCTGATACAGGGCCCGCACACACTGCGCTTCGGCCCCTTGTGGGCGGCCGGGACGGTCTTTGGGATTCCAGGCGTAGAGATCCACGTGCAGCCAATTCGGTGTTGCGGTCACGAAGCGTTTGAGAAACAGCGCCGCGATGATGGCACCGGCAAAGGGCGAGGCCGAGACATTGTTCAGGTCGGCCACGCGGCTGCTGAGCTCATCGTCATACCCCATCCACAGCGGCATGGGCCAGATCGGATCGGCGTGCGCGCGCGCGATGCCGGCCAACTCGGCCGTGAGCGTCTCGTCGGCGGCGAACACCGCCGGCAGATCCGGTCCCAGGGCGGTACGAGCCGCACCGGTCAAGGTGGCTAAATCGATCAGCAGTTCAGGCCGCTCCGCATCAGCCTCGCACAGCGCATCGGCCAGCACGAGCCTGCCTTCGGCATCGGTGTTGCCGATCTCGACCATGAGCCCCTTGCGCGAGCGCCACACGTCCCCGGGTCGATAGGCGCGCGAGCCGACACTGTTCTCGACCGCGGGAATCAGCAGCCGCAGTTCAATCGGCGCACCGAGCTCGAGCAGCAGACGCGCGAGCCCGAGTGCACAAGCCGCCCCGCCCATGTCCTTCTTCATCAGCAGCATGGCCGCCGAGGCCTTGAGATCCAGGCCGCCGCTGTCGAAGCACACGCCCTTGCCCACCAGGCTCACGCGCGCAGCACCGGCTCGTCGCCAGCGGCAGTCGATCAGACGTGGCGCGCGTGCGCTGGCCGCGCCGACTGCTGCAATCAACGGATACTCGCGTGCCAGCGTCTCTCCGCTGTGCACCACGCACTCGCCCGCGTATTGCGCCACCAGCTCGAGCGCGGCAGCGGCAAGTTCCTCGGGACCGAGTTGATTCGCCGGCGCGTTGATCAGATCGCGCGCCCATCCCATGGCCTGCGCCGCGGCGTGCGCGTAGCGCAGGTCCGCACCAGGCGGTGCAATCAGGGCATTGGCGATCGGCGGTTTGGGCGCAGCGCTGCGATAGCGCGTGAGCCGGTAGCTGCCCAGCAGCCAGCCGAGTGCAAACTGGGTTGCCGCATGCGCCGAGAGCGGTGTGGCCAGACGATAGGTGCCGGCAGGCAGGCGTTCGGACAAGGGCGCTGCGTCCCACAGCGACAGCTCATCGACATGCGGCAGCCCGCCCAGCCCGAGCACCACCCCGGCCACCGCGCCGGCGGGGTCCGGCAGCAACTGCAGACGATGGCGATCGCAGGCGAAGCCCTGAGCCTGCGCCCAAGCCGCCTGCGTGGGCGGCAGAGATTGCAGCAGCTCTGCATAGCTGCCGTCGGTTGCGAGCCAAAGCGGGATCCCCGCGCCCACCGGCGCCGTCACCAATGTCTGCATGCCCGAAGCTTAGCGGAATTGCCGCCTCAGATTGACAAGTACTTGATCGTTGTGCTGATATCGGCGGTGCGTTTTCATCACATGGCCCCCATCATGCAGACTGCGCGCTCGCTCGTCCTATCGGTAGATCTGCTGCTCGCCAAGAGCGGTCGGGGCGGGTGCTGCCGGCGTTTCTGAAACCAGGAAACGGACAAACACCGAAACCCCGCACCGGCCGCCGATGCGGGGTTTTTTGTTGACCTCATGGAGTGTTGAACGATGCATTTGTATGGCAGGAAGGACGTCGATAAGAAGGCGCTCAAGGGGGCGCATATTGCCGTGCTCGGTTACGGCAGCCAGGGCCGTGCCCACGCCCTGAACCTCAAGGACAGCGGCTTCCAGGTCACGGTCGGTCTGCGCAAGAGCGGCGCGAGCTGGAGAAAGGCTAAACGCGACGGGCTCGTCGTGGCCGAGCCGGTCGATGCCGTGAAAGGCGCCGACCTGGTGGCCATGCTGGTGCCCGACCTGGCGCAGGCCGCGCTGTACGCGAGCGTCAAGGGCGCGCTCAAGCCCGGTGCCGTGCTGCTGTTCGCGCATGGCTTCAACGTGCACTTCAAGCAGATCAAGGCGCGCAAGGATCTCGACGTGGTGCTGATTGCGCCCAAAGGCCCGGGCGATCTGGTGCGCCGCCAGTATCAGCAGGGCCGCGGCGTGCCATGCCTGATTGCGGTCGCGCAGGATGCCAGCGGCCACGCCCATGCGCGCGCGCTCGCCTACGCCGATGGCATCGGCGGCACACGCGGCGGCGTGCTCGATACCAGCTTCGCCGAGGAAACCGAGACCGATCTGTTCGGCGAGCAGGTGGTGCTGTGCGGCGGAGCCACCGAGCTGGTGGTCAAGGGTTACGAGACGCTGGTCGAAGCCGGCTATCAGCCGGAAGTCGCCTACTACGAGTGCCTGCACGAGCTCAAACTGATCGTCGACCTGCTGCACGAGGGCGGACTGTCGAAGATGCATCGATTCATCAGTGACACCGCGAAGTACGGTGACCTCACGCGCGGCCCGCGCGTGGTCGATGCGCACACGAAGAAGGAAATGCGCAAGATCCTCAAGGAAATTCAGAGCGGCAAGTTTGCCCGGCAATGGATTCGCGAAAACGACAAGGGCGCGAAGAATTTCCGCCGCCTGCTCAAGGCCGACCTGCGCCACCCGATCGAACGCGTCGGCGAGAAGCTGCGCGCGCGCATGCCTTGGCTCCAGGGCGCCCGCTGAACGGAGACTGCCATGACACCGAACCCCGACCGAGTATTGATCTTCGACACCACGCTGCGCGATGGCGAGCAGGCACCGGGCTGCAGCATGACGCAGCCGGAGAAGCTGCGGGTCGCGCGCGCGCTCGCCGAGCTCGGCGTGGATGTCATCGAGGCGGGCTTTCCGGCCGCATCACGCGGTGACTGGGAAGCCGTCAATGCCGTGGCCCGCGAAGTGCACGGTCCGATCATCGCCGGCCTGGCGCGCTGCACGCGCGAGGATATCGAGCTGGCCGCCAAGGCGCTGCACGATGCGCCACGGCATCGCATTCATGTGTTTCTTGCCACCAGCGCCATTCATCGCCAGTACAAGCTGAACATGGCGCAGGAGGAGATCGTGCGCCTGGCGGTTGAAGGCGTAAAGATCGCGCGCGAACACTGTCAGGACGTCGAGTTCTCGCCCGAGGACGCCTCGCGCACCGAACTGGATTTTCTCGCGCAGGTGGTCGAGGCCGCCATCGACGCCGGCGCCACGACCATCAACATTCCCGACACGGTCGGCTACACCGTGCCGGATGAATTTGGCGAAGTGTTCCGTTACCTGCGCCAGCACGTGCGTGGCATCGACAAGATCACATTGTCAGTGCATTGCCATGACGATCTCGGCATGGCCGTGGCCAACAGTCTGACCGCGGTCGTGGCCGGAGCACGTCAGATCGAGTGCACCATCAACGGCATTGGCGAGCGTGCCGGCAACTGCTCGCTCGAGGAAGTGGTGATGGCGCTCGCCACCCGTGCCGCGTTCTTCAATGTCGGCACCGGCGTGCAGACCGCGCGCCTGTATCCGACCAGCCGGCTGGTCGCGAGCATCACCGGCGTGTCCATTCCGCGCAATAAGGCCGTGGTCGGCGAGAATGCCTTTGCGCATGAGGCCGGCATTCATCAGCATGGCATGCTGCAGAACCGCGCCACCTACGAAATCATGCGTCCGGAGGACGTGGGGCTGCAGCGCAGCAGCCTCGTGCTCGGCAAGCATAGCGGACGCCACGCCTTTCGCGACCGCGTCAAGCAGCTCGGCTTCGAGCTCGAAGAGCTCGAACTCACCCGCGTGTTCGAAGAGTTCAAGGCGCTCGCCGATCGCAAAAAGGAACTGTTCGACGGCGACATCGAGGCGCTGGTGCTGCGCGCCGGCAGTCAGGCGCAGGGCCCCTGGCTGCTCGAGCATCTGGACGTGGCGGTACACAGCGGCGCCCAGGCCACCGCCCGCGTGCGCCTCAAGCACGCCGACGGCCGCACGCTCGAGCGCGACGCCTCGGGCGACGGACCGGTCGATGCCGCTTACAAGGCCATCGTGCTGGCCACGGGCGTGGTGGTGACCGTGCGCAAATTCGAAGTGCATGCCGTGACCGTGGGCGAGGATGCACAGGGCGAGGCGATCCTGTACGTTGACGCCGACGGACGCAGCTATCGCGGCTCGAGCATCAGTACCAACATCATCGAGGCCGCCAGCCGCGCGCTGCTCGAGGTCATCAACCGCATCGAGCTCTCGCACAACAGCGCGGCCCGCGGCAATTCCGGCCGGGGCGCGGAAATCGCCCGGATCGCCCAGAGCGCCGTCTAGGAGTCGCCAGCATGCCCATACCCGCAACCCCCTTCATCTGGTTCAACGGCAAACTCGTGGCCTGGGAAAAAGCCACGGTGCACGTGCTCGCGCATGCCCTGCACTACGGCTCTTCGGTGTTTGAAGGCGTCAGGGCCTATGAGACGCCGCGAGGCGTGGCGATATTTCGTCTGCGCGATCACACCCGCCGCCTGTTTGATTCAGCCAAGATCTACCGCATACAGATCCCCTACTCCCCGGACCAGATCAACGACGCCTGTCGCCAGGTCATCGCCGTCAACGCGCTCTCGCATGGGGCCTACATCCGCCCGGTGGCGTTTCGCGGTTATGGCGAGATCGGTGTGGCGCCGAAGATCGATCCGCCGGTGGATGTGGCGATCGCGGCCTGGGAGTGGGGCAAATACCTTGGTCACGAAAGCGAGGAAGCCGGCGTCGATGTGTGCGTCTCCTCCTGGCAGCGCGTGGCTCCCAACACCCTGCCGGCGCTGGCCAAAGCCGGCGGCAACTATCTGTCCAGTCAGCTCATCAGCCAGGAGGCCAAGCGCCTGGGATTCGCCGAGGGCATTGGACTGGCGCCTGATGGCACCGTGAGCGAAGGGGCCGGCGAGAATATCTTCATCGTCAAGGATGGCGTACTGCTGACACCCAACCTGGCGCATTCGGTGCTGAGTGGACTGACGCGCGATACCGTCATGACGCTCGCGCGCCTGCAGGGCCTCGAGGTGCGCGAAACCTCGATCCCGCGCGAGCTGCTGTACCTGGCCGATGAATTGTTTTTCACCGGTACGGCCGCCGAGGTCACACCAATCCGCTCGGTCGATCGGATCACCATCGGCGCGGGTCGTCGCGGACCGATCACCGAGAAGCTGCAGCGGGCATTCTTCGGTCTGTTCTCGGGCGCCACGCACGACGCCTGGTCCTGGCTCGATTATGTCGACATGAAGCTCGATACGCGCAGCGCGGCTGCCGCGGTGCATTGATCTGCAGCCATGAGGACCATGTTCCAGAAGGTCTGGGAATCTCACGTGGTCGTGGCCGAGACGGCCGAGACGCCCGCGGTGCTGTACGTGGACACGCACCTGGTGCACGAAGTGACCTCGCCGCAGGCCTTTACGGTGCTGCGCGAGCGCGGCCTGCGATTGCGCCGACCGGAGCTGATGCTCGCGACCATCGATCATTCCAGCCCAACGCGCACCGAACAGATCTTCGGCAATGTGCCGATCAGCATCGAGTCGGCCGCGCAGCAGATCGCGCAACTGGAGCGCAACTGCGGCGAGTTCGGGGTCGAGCTGTTCGGCCTCAGGAGTGATCAGCGCGGCATCGTGCACATTGTCGGGCCCGAACTCGGGCTCACGCAGCCCGGCCACACGCTGGTGTGCGGCGACAGTCACACCAGCACCCACGGCGCCTTTGGGGCTCTGGCCTTCGGCATCGGCACCACCGAGGTCGGTCATGTGTTCGCGACGCAGTGCCTGCTGCAGCGCCGGCCGAAGACCTTCGCAATCAACATTGACGGCGCGCTGAGCCGCGCGGTCACCGCCAAGGACCTGATCCTGTCCATCATCGGCCAAATCGGTGTCGCCGGCGGCACCGGACACGTGCTCGAATATCGCGGCGCCGTGATTCGTGCGTTGTCGATGGAGGAGCGCATGACGGTCTGCAACATGTCGATCGAGGCCGGCGCGCGCGCCGGCATGATCGCCCCGGATGAGACCACGTACAGCTATCTGCGCGGCCGGCCCCGCGCCCCGGGCGGGCAAGCCTGGGAGCGGGCGCTGGAGCGCTGGCGGGCGCTGCCCAGCGATGCGGGGGCTCGCTATGACCGCGAGATCACACTCGACGGCGCGGCGATCGAGCCGATGGTCACCTATGGCACCAATCCGGGCATGGTCATGGCCGTGTCCGGCTCGATTCCCGAGGCGCACAATGATCCGGTGTTCGACAAGGCGCTGGCCTATATGGGCCTGCACGCCGGCGAGCCTATCGGCAATCAACCGGTCAATGTGGTCTTTATCGGCAGTTGCACCAATGGGCGGCTCTCGGACCTGCGCAGCGCCGCGCAGTTGCTGCGCGGACGCAAGATCGCGCACGGCGTGCGGGCACTGGTGGTGCCCGGCTCACAGCAGGTCAAGAAGGCGGCCGAGGCCGAAGGGCTCGATCGCATCTTTCTCGACGCCGGCGCCGAGTGGCGCGAATCGGGCTGCTCGATGTGCCTGGGGATGAACGGGGATCTGGTGGCCAAGGGCGAGTATTCAATCAGCACCAGCAACCGCAACTTCGAGGGTCGCCAGGGCGCCGGCGCGCGCACGCTGCTGGCCAGTCCGCTGACCGCCGCGGCCAGCGCGGTACGCGGCCGAGTCACCGATCCGCGCGACCTGTTCAACGGCTGACTGCCCATGGAGCCGATACGACAGATCCGTTCGCGCACCGTCGTGCTGCCCTACACCAACATCGATACCGATCAGATCATCCCGGCGCGTTTCCTGCGTACCACCACGCGCGAGGGGCTCGGACGACAGCTGTTTGCCGACTGGCGCCTCAAGGCCGACGGCAGCCTGAACGCCGAGTTCCCGCTCAATCGCGCCGAGGCCGCCGGTTGCTCGGTGCTGGTCGCTGATCGCAATTTCGGCTGCGGCTCCTCTCGAGAGCATGCGCCCTGGGCGCTGCTCGATTATGGCTTTCGTGCCGTCATCAGCACCGAGATCGCCGACATCTTTCGCAGCAACTCGCTCAAAAACGGCCTGCTGCCCGTGGTCGTGGATCAGGCCAGCGGTACCTGGCTGCTCGAGCACCCCGGCGCCGAGGTGCTGATCGATCTGCCCAGCGCCACGCTGCAGTTGCCTACCGGCGTTGCGATCCCGTTTCCGATTGAAGCCTTCGCACGCTACTGTCTGATCAACGGCGTGGATGAGTTAGGCTTTCTGCTGGCCCAGGCGCCGCAGATCGACCGCTACGAGCAACGGCAGGCATCGTGAAGGCCAGCATTGCGGTTCTGCCCGGCGACGGCATCGGCCCGGAGGTCATCGATGAGGCGCTGCGCGTGCTGCAGGCCAGTGCGCGGCGCTTCGGCCATGAGTTTGTATTGCACAAAGTGCCCTTCGGCGGCGCCGCCATCGATCAGTTCAACGATCCGCTGCCGCCGGCGACGCTCGCGAGCTGCCTGCAGGCCGACGCGGTGTTGCTGGGTGCCATCGGTGGCCCCAAATGGTCCTCACCCCAGGCCAAGGTTCGCCCCGAGTCCGGCCTGCTGCGGCTGCGCCAGGAGCTCGGCGTGTACGCGAACCTGCGACCGGTCAGCGTGCACCCGGCGTTGCGCAGTGCCTCGAGTCTCAAGCCCGAGATTCTCGAAGGCGTGGATCTGATCTTCGTGCGCGAGCTCACGGGCGGCATCTATTTTGGCGCCAAGACCCGCACGGCCACCCAGGCGACGGATCTGTGCTCCTATACGGCCGCCGAGATCGAGCGCATCGTGCGTGTGGCCGCGCGCATTGCGCGCACGCGGCGCAAGCGCCTGCTGTCGATCGACAAGTCCAATGTGCTTGAGACCTCGCGCCTGTGGCGCGAAGTGTGCGAACGCGTGGTGCGCGCCGAGTTCCCCGACATTGCGCTCGAGCACATGTTGGTGGATTCCGCCGCCATGCATCTGATCCGACGGCCACGCGACTTTGACGTCGCCGTGACCGAGAACATGTTCGGCGACATCCTGACCGACGAGGCCTCGATGCTCAGCGGCTCACTGGGGCTGCTGCCGTCGGCGTCCCTCGGCGATGGCACGCGTGGACTATACGAACCCATCCACGGCTCGGCCCCTGATATTGCCGGCCAGGGTATTGCCAATCCATACGGCGCCATCCTCAGCGTCGCGCTGCTGCTGCGTCATTCCTTCAAACTCGAGCAGGAGGCGCACGCCATCGAACTGGCGGTGCATCGGGCCATCGATGATGGCGTGCGCACGCCCGATATCGCGGCCCCGTCTCATCGGGCTGCCTCGACCCAGGAAGCCGGCGATGCGGTGCTGGCGGCGATGGGGTGAACCGTAACGTGCTAACTGCTGCGCCGACTTAACAATAAGCCGGCCACCAGACCCGCTGCCATGCCGATGCCGATCGACTTCCACGGCTGTTCCTGGACATAGCTGTTGACGACCCTGATGCGGTGGCGTGTGCGACCGAGCATTCCGCGATGCAGATGTCCAGCGGCCTGCCGTGCCGCCTCGATGCGGTCATAGAGCTTGACCTTGGCGCGCGCCAGTTCCTCCCCAGTCAGTGAGGTCGTGGCCTGGATCAGCTCTTCGAGATCAGCGATGAAATCGTGCAGTTCCTGAGATGCCCCGGACAGGGCTTCGGCGGCGGCCGCACTCTGATTCGAGGCGGCCTCGGCGTGACCATTGCGGGCGCGATCAGGCCTCTCGGCGTGGGTTTTCATGACGGCTTCCTGTGGGAGACTTCAGTGGACTTGCCGCCCGGCTTGGACGGGTGACCAGATCGACCATCATCGGCTCAACGCCTGCAAGCGTCGGTGCGCTGTCACACGCAGCGCTGCTGTGCCGCATCACAACAACATCGTTTTGCAGTGCAGGCGTCAATGTAGAATCCCACGAAATCGAAAGCCCAGATGCCATGTCCTTATTTAGAACAAGGGAAGCGACCATCCATGCGCACCGTACCATTGCTTTCCTGCCTGTGTTTGCTGGCAACCGGGTCTGCCGTGGCTCAAGAAGTCGCACCGAAGCTGACCACGATCCATCCCTTTACCTGCAAGAACGGACGTGGTCCGGTAGCGGGTGTCACCGTGGGAGCCGGCGGAGTGCTCTACGGCACAGCGCAATACGGCGGCCTGACCTCGGGAAATTGTCCGAACGGTTGCGGCGTGGTTTACGCGCTCACACCGCCGGCGGCCGGGGTCGAGCATTGGACTTCCCAGGTTCTCTATCACTTCACCGGCCACGCCGATGGTGGCTGGCCGTACGGCGGGATCGCTATCGGCGCTGGCGGGGTTCTCTACGGCACGACGACCATCCGCGGTGCAGGCTACGGCACGGCCTTCTCTCTGACGCCGCCGGCTGTCGCCGGCGATCCCTGGACCTTCGATACCATCTGGACGTTTGCAGACAACAGCAACGGCGGCGCCTACGGTGGAGTGACGGTCGGCAGCACCGGAACACTGTACGGCAGTTTGTTCAAACTGTTCGGCAGTTTGAATATAGGCACCGCCTTCTCGCTGACTCCCCCGGCTTCGCCGGGCGACCCGTGGACCGAGAGCGACGTGTCATCGGACGCCATCGGTTCGGTGGCGCTGGTGGTGCAGGTGAGCAGCGGCACGCTGTTCGGAACCTCGGAAGTGGGTGGCTCCAGTGGTGACGGAGAGATATTTGCAGCGGTTCCGCCAAAGGAGCCGGGCGGAGCGTGGAGCGTGACGGCTGTGCACAGCTTTGCCGGCGGCAGCGATGGAAACATGCCCACGGCAGGGCTGACGCTGCATGCAAAAGGCGTCTTGTACGGCACCACTTACAGCGGCGGCGGTTCCGCAAACTGCGATAACGGTTGTGGGACGATTTTCTCGCTGACTCCTACTGCCGGCGCCGAGGGCGTTGGAAGGGCATTCACCGAAGCCGTCCTGTACGCGTTCAGCAACGGCGCGGACGGCGCCAATCCCTACGCCGGAGTGACGGAGGGCACAGGAGGCGTGCTCTACACCGTCACCCAGCAGGGCGGCAATACATCGTGCCCGGGTGGCTGCGGAACGATCGCTTCCCTGACTCCGCCCGCCACATTGGGAGACCCCTGGACACCGGCGTTGGTCCATTCCTTCACCGGCGACGACGGACAATATCCCACGGGAACCTTGGTTCGTGACTATACGGTTTTCTACGGCACAACCACTAGGGGCGGGGCCGACGGATGCGGCACTGTATTTGAGTTGCGGCTCTGACCTGCACCGGCGAGCTGCCTCATCGCCGTACCTGTAGTACCCTTCGCATCAGAAACACGCCGGCAATAGGTGTGCACGGCAGCGCCTCCCGGAGACGGCGCTCGCAGCATTTGTAGTGCTTGCCAGTGGTCAGCACGTCGTCGAACAGCGCTATGCTCTGCCGCACGGGCCGCGCCATTAGGGCCTCGACATCCAGGCGCAGGTTCTCATACAACGCCTGCGCGCTGAGCCGTGCTTGCCTTGCATGATCCGGCACAGTGCTCTGCAGCTGATAAAGCAACGCGCGTACGTCCACATCGTAGGCGTTGAAGGCCAGATTGAGCGTGCGTGAGAGTCGATCATCAAAATCCGGGTCGCCGCGTTGCCTCGAGGGCGGGATCGGGACCCACGTGCAGCACTCGGCCTGCTCGCGGCTGATCGCGCCACGCAGCCAGCGCGCCAGCCTGGCTATGGCCTGCTGCTTGTAGCGTTGCCGCCGTGGATTGCCAAGCGCCGCCGACGGTTCGCACTTGAAATTGCGGATCAGCTGGTTGCAGCCACCGGCCTGGTAACCCCTGCCGCCCAGATATTGCGCCAGGAAGGCGCAGCGGTCCGATGCGGCCAGAAACGCATGCTCGGCCCGGCTGGGCGCATCCAGCGGTGTCAGCATCGCCGGGGATCCGGCTTTGGCTCGATCACCGACACTCACAGGTGCATATCCCTGTCTGCCGCATCGCTACGCGACTCGCAGGCCGATGCCGACTGATCGCGCGCTGGCTTTCCCGTGGCCGGTAGCTCATTGGCTTGCGCCAGCCCGGGGCTGCCGTTCGCCAGCGCCTCTCGCCGCAGCTGCAGCCACGCTTCGCGAGAACGCTGGCGAAGCTCCTCGAGAGCGGCAACACCCTGGGCCGGCGCAGCCAGCGCCGCCGCCGCCTCGGCACCCCCCGGTCCGCTCGGCGTGGCTGATTCGCCGGCGGCGCGTGCCGCGCGCGCGGCCACGCGCTCGGCCACGCGCTCGGCCACGCGCTGGCGATAGCGCTCACGAATGCGCTCAGCCACTTCGCTGCGCAGGCCACGTCGCTCCATCTGATAGGCCACAAGCGGAATATGCGGCCGAGGCTCGCGATCAATGCCCTGGGCCTTAAAGCTGCGATGATCCAGGCGCTGCTCGAGACCGGCGGCACGAAAGGCATCGTTGAGAAAGCTCGTCCAGCGCTCACGAATGGCCACCAGCTCGCGCAAGCCGGCGGGCAGTCCACGTCTGAGGCGTTCGGGATAAGCCATGTCGAGCCCGGTCTTCGCTCCCAGCCCGGCGGCACTGATCTCACGCGTGGTCGTGAGCAGATGCGCATGGTAATTTCGCGGATCACCGCCGGGTCGCGGCTCGTGAATCGCCAGATCCACCGCGACATTGTACCGATCGGCCAGTTCGCGCGAGAACTCGCGTGCCACCTGCAGGCGCTGTGCGGGGCTGAGTTCGTGCGGAAGCGCCACCTGATATTCACGCGCCACCCTCGCATCGCGGCGCTGTTCGACCGCCTCGGCCGCGTTCCATAGCCGCGCCCGATCCCGCGCCCAGCTCGCCGCATCCGCAGCGAGCGTGCTGGGTAGGAAGATCTCGCTATGGGTGACGTCTCGGCGGCGCGCATGGTTATGCAGCACGCCCGTGCGCTCGTCGCGAATCCTCTCACCCGCCCGGTACGCGGCCGCCGCCGGGGCGCTGCGGCCCGCTGAGCGCGAGAGCGCGTTGATGCGAATGTGCAGCAGCGCCATGGACTTAAGGCCGCAGCGACACGCGCCGCCACTCACGCGAGGCGGCGAGTTTGAGATACCCGCACAGGTCGGGCAGCTGTTCGAGTTCGGAGGGCATGAGCGCCATCTCGGTCGCGTAGTGCTCACTGGTCTGCATGGACCGGCGTGCGCCGCGCATCGCCAGCCCGGCATCGCGATCACGGCCACGGGAAGTCTGGCGCCGAATTACCTCGCGCTCGCCGATCAGCCGCGAGGCAAAATGCGAGGTGCCACCGTTCTCGCTGCCGGCGCAGCGCAGAATCAGCGTATTGCCGCAATTCTCGATAATCGTTTGTGCCTCACCGGCACCGTACGTGCTGGACACCTGCGCAACGGATTGAAAGCCGAGGACGCAGCGACCTCCGAATTTGCGCAAGCGCGCCAGGGCGTCCTTGAGGCCGTCGATTGCTCCCAGCGCATCCAGCTCATCTACCACGAACCACAACCGCTGGTCACGATTCTCGGGCTGGCTCATGGCCTCGACGATCGCCAGTCGCAACCAGGCGGCAATGATCGAGCGCAGCGCCGCGATCTGTCCGGCCTGATATGGAATGAACAGTACCCCCGTGCCGCTTCGAACCCACTTGCGCACGGAGAACGAAGCCGCGCGCTGGGCCTTGACGTACTCCAGCGCCGCGATGGCGGAGATCAGCACCGATCGTATCGAGCCGAACATGCGCGCGTTGTCCGCTTCCAGGAATGGCTGGGCCGAGGTTCCGGCCAGCAGAGGCCGCAGCTCTCCAGTGGGTGCCATCGCCAGCAGGCGCCACAGTTGCTTGAGGTCGCTGCCGTGACGCCGCCGGCAACGTTTCATCACCGCGGCGAACAAAGTGCGCGCATAAGCGCGCCATTCACGGGTCGAAGGATCCTCGCTGGCGGGAATCAGTGCGCTCGAGAGCTGTTCGATGTCATAGGCGTTGCGAATTTCGGCAAATGGGTCCCACTGCACCGAGTCCGCCTCAAAGGGATTGAGCACCACATCACCTCGGTAACGACGGCGCAATCGCCCGAGGTAGCCTGCGTCCGGGTCGCTGATGATGGCTCGATCGCCACGCCGCAAAGCGGCTTCGAGCAGTTCGCGGATGGCCGTGGATTTGCCTGTGCCGGTGGTGCCAATCATCTTGAAGTGTTTGGTCTCTTCCAATAGTGTGAGCGGCACGCCGGCCAGAGTGATTTGCGCACCGTAGGACTGCGACCCGCGCCACAGCCGCGACCAGGGTTTGCGCGGAGCCTCGACGATCAGCGCCCCGCGGCGATGCACTTCCCGCGACCGCCGATGCCACAGCATCCGCGCGCCCAAGGGCAGCAACAGCCCCACGGCCAGCGCTGCCGCGCGCACGGATGCCGGCGCCGCTGTGAGAGCGTCCACCATCAATAGCCCTTGACCACCAGGTAGTCGGCCTGCTCTCCATAGGCCGGTGCATGCCGGTCCACACGCACGCACCAGCGCGCATCGTTGCCGCAGCGCCGAAGATCGAGCAGGCCGCCGCGTTGCTCGAGAGCTTCCACGGCAGCGGCAAGCTGCTCGCGCTTCTGCCGCAAGGCGCCGATCTGCGACGACGATGGCAGCAGCCACCACGCCGAGAGCGCCGACGCGGCGCCCGAGAGCACGGTCGCAGCCAGCAGCCATGAAATAAAGCGCAGCTTTGCGGCCTGCTCGATCGCGCGCAACGCCTGCACTGCACGCGCACTTTCCTCGACCACGGCGCCGAGTTCCTCGACCAGCGTGCGTCGGATCTGCTCGCGCACGATGCCGTCGAGCTCCTGTGCGTGACCCTTGAGCTGTTTGAGACTCGAGGCGACCAGTTGCTGCTGCGCCTGGGCGGTCTCCAACAGCAGGCCGTATTTCATCGTCGTCTCATCGACCCGCGCCGATGTGTTCATGGCTCGTGCTCCGGGGCATTGTGTCTGCGCTCTGCCGGTGTGATGGCCTGTGTGCGGGAAGCGGCTTGACGCCGGCGAGTCCGGCGCAACGGGAGCACCCCGGGCGCCGGGGCGCTGGCCGGCCCAGGTGCCGGCACCGGTGGTATTGCCGCGCCGGCGGGGATCGGCGGCGCCGCAATGAAGGCCGGCGCGCCCTGGTGCGCGGGCGATGCGCGCGGCGGCTGCAGGTTGACCCGCAGCCAGCGCTCCCGTGAGGCGAATTTGAGATAGCCGGCCAGATCAGGCAGCTGCTCGATTTCAGAGTCCATCACCGCCGGCTCGATGCTGAGATGCTCGCTTCGAGTTACGCTGCCCAGAAATTCTGTGACCCGACGACTGATCGATCGCGTGGTACGCAACACTTCGCGTTGTCCGATCAGCGTCGAGGCAAAGCGCGAGGTGCCGCCACCCTCGCTGGCCGAGCAGCGCAGGATCAGGGTATTGCCGCAATTTTCGACAATCGTGTGGGCATCCCCGGCACCATAAGTGCTGGCCACCTGGGCGATGCGCCCATAGGGCGACATTTGGACTTGCGATGTTGCGCCATAGAATATTGAGGCGTTCGTGCCAGTTGTTGAGCTGCTCATCATCCGCGCTCTCGAAACTCACGCCGGTCAGCCGAAATACCTGCACGTAATCCAGCAGCGTGGTGCGCACGATGCTGTCGCTGAGCTGCACGCTGTACGGAATGCGATCGGCGGCGAGCAGTTCGCGCCTGAGCGGCCGGGTGTGGATTGCGGTGCGCATCAGAAGCCTGCCGGGTCCACCGGCCAGATCTGCGGGCAGGCCGCGCAGCGCCGACGACGACCTCGTCGATCGGGCATGGACAAGGCAAGTGGGCTGTAGCTGCTCGCCTGCCAGAGCCGCAGATTGGCCAGCAACGCCGGCAACCGCGTGCGTGCCCAGAGCAGGATCAGATCAAAAAAACGGGCGTCGCGCACGCACAGCAGCACGCAAAGCGCGTGAATCGGCAGGCACAGCAGCAAAGTCAGCAGGTTCTTGCTGAGCAAAAAAATTTCCATGGTAAATACCATGTTGAACAGCAGCGCCGAATAGGTGACGCCCCAACGCATCGGCGGCCGCGTCGCACCCACGAACAGAGGATCCGCCGTCAGTCCGGCATTGCGTGCGCTCATGTGCTTCAGACTCCAAACATGCCGCGCACCCAGGTCACGATTTGCGGGGCGCCGAAGGCGATAGCGATGCCGAGAATTGCGCCAATGCACCAGCCCCACGACATTCGATTTGCCATGGCCATGGCACCGAGCGCCATGACCAGAATCACGGCAATCGGTGTGAGCCATGCCAGGATATTGCTCTGCAGGGCCGTCGCTCCGGTCATGAACGGGGATGACTGTGCCGAGGCGAGTTCGGGTAGCCAGAGCGTCAGTGCCAGAGCGCTCACCCGGCAGGCTTTCTGCAGCCGAATGCGATGCAATGGGTTCACCGCAGGCTCCTCAGGCCGCGCTCGAGACCGTTCCGTGGGCGGAGCTGTCCTCGCGCCGGCTGTCGAGCTCCTCGCGCTTGGCCTTGCCCGGCGCGCCGAAGCGAAAGCCTTCGACCACGAAGGAGTAGTCGTACTGGCGCTCGCCCTGCTGGTCGGTCCAGTTGTTGGCGCGGATTCGCGCTTCGAGGATCAGCTGGTCGCCCTTGCGGGCATTGCGGGCGATGGCCTCGCCCAGCGGGCCGAAGGCGACGAACCAAAGGCTGGTCACGACTTCGCGCGCTGCGCCGTCCTCGTCTTTGCCGGCGTAGTCGTTGCCGATCAGGCAAAAGCGGGTGTACGCCGTATCCCCCTTTGCACCCAGCTCCGGATTCTTGGCAAGATTGCCGATGGCGGTGACGGTAAAACTGTTCATGCTCGATTCTCCTCGGTGCTGATACGGTCGACGATGGACCAGGTGGCGGCGAGTCTAGCGAGGCAGTGCGCAGCCGGGAGCTGCGGCTATCGCAGGTGTTCGTGCAGAAACGCAGGCCGTCGCGTTGCCAGCCGTGGTGTATCGTCGGCATCTTCGTGTGATGGAGCGCAAGCGCATGTCCCGTGAACCCGATGAATCGAGCGACGGCACGATCGAGCAGTGTGTCGATGAAATCGACGACTTCATCGAGAAACTCGATCAGTATTCGCCGTCGGTGCTGGCCTTGGCCCTGCGTGCGCACTTGGGCAGCCTGCTGCGGGCGATGGTGGACGGACACGCCTGCAGCCGCGAGCACGTGCGGCAGTTTGTGTTGGAACTCGAGCACGAGGCGCTCGGTGTCGGGTAGCGCGCTCGAGCGCCTCGTGCTGCCGCCCACACGCGACCTGGGCGATGGCTTCCTGGTTCGCCGCGCGCTGCCGACTGCAGAGTGCCGAATGGTCGGACCGTTCGTGTTCTTCGATCAATTCGGTCCGACCTCGTTCAGCGCCGGCGCGGGACTGGATGTGCGCCCACACCCTCATATCGGCCTGGCGACGGTGACCTATCTGTTCGAGGGTGAGATCGTGCATCGCGACAGCCTCGGCAGCGCGCAGGTCATCCGTCCCGGAGAGGTCAATTGGATGATCGCCGGGGCCGGCATCGTGCATTCCGAGCGCACCGCCGCCGCTACGCGCCGCGAGGCCTCGTTGCTGTCGGGCATTCAGACCTGGGTCGCCCTGCCACAGGATCAGGAGCAGCGTCCGGCAAGCTTTGCGCATCATGGCGCGCACGAGCTGCCGCTCATCGAGGGCGCCGGTCGGCGTATACGTGTGATCGTCGGATCGCTGTTTGGCGAGCGCGCGCCGGTGGCGACGCTGTCGGCAATGGGCTATGCCGATGCGCTGCTCGAAGCCGGAGCGCAGCTGGATTTCGCAGCCGAATACGAGCAGCGCGCTATCTACGTAGTGGACGGAGCCATCGAATCGGGCGGGCAGCCTTTCACGGCCGCGCAGCTCGTGGTGCTGCGCACTCACGAACCCATGAGACTCAAGGCGCGCCTGCGCACGCGGCTGATTTTGTTCGGTGGCACACCTTTGGACGGCGCGCGTCACGTGTGGTGGAACTTCGTCTCCAGCTCGCGCGAGCGCATTGAGGAGGCCAAGGCGGCCTGGCGCGAAGGCCGCTTCGCCGCCGTGCCCGGTGATGAGCACGAGTTCATTCCGCTGCCAGCCGAGCCGATGCGCAATACCTCCAGTAAGCGCGAGGACGGCAGCGAGGCGCTGTAGACAGGCCGCTGCACTGCAAGTTGCACAGCCGTTTTAGTTTGTATTTTTATTATTATAAATTATACAGTTGTCATATCTTCCTAGAAACAACATTATTCTATAAGATCGCGGTGCCCAGTGGCTCGGCCGGCGCGTCGCGACATTGGCATTGCGTTCGGCTAGGGTAGTTATCCCGCCGTCCAGTCGGGAGTACACGCCATGAGCATTTACATTCAGTTCTATGACTCGACCACGGGATTGTTCACCGGCGTTTCCATGCATACCAACGTTTCCACACCCAAGGCAGTGAAGGCCTTCATCGCCGAGAACACGCCATCGGGGCACGGCGCCTACGTCGGCTATGTCGATCCGCTCTCCCAGAAGATGGACCTTGCCACCGGCCGGCTGGTCGATTACCGCCCGCCGCCGCCCTCACCCAAGCACGAGTGGAACCCCACGAGCAAACGCTGGCAGCGTCCCGTGGGTCTCAAACGTTCCGCGGCGCTCGCACGCATCGCCGAGCTGGAGACCGGCCAGCACCGCACGGTGCGCGAAACGCTGATTCGCGTCTGCCATGCCGTGGACGCGCTCAAGGAAGCCCTGGCCCCCGAATCGATCGAAGTGCGCGAGGCGGTCGATCGTATGTACGCCGCACTTTCGCGCTTGGAGCTGCTCGAGACCGAGTTGGGCCAGATGCGGGCCGATCTGTGAACCTGAGTCGCAACTAACCTAGAGCCTGTGGCATGGCCGAAGCCGGCGGATCGGAAAGCAAGGATGGTTCGGGTGCAGCGAGCAAGGTGTTCATCAGTTACGCCTCGCAGGACGCGGCCGTTGCAAACAGCGTCTGCGCGGCGCTCGAGGCGGCCGAACTCGCCTGCTGGATCGCGCCGCGCGATGTGCGGGCCGGTGAATCCTATGCCGCCGAAATCGTGCAGGCGATCAACTCATGCCGAATGCTGCTGCTGGTGCTGTCCAAGAGCGCCATTGATTCGCCGCATGTGCTTCGCGAGGTGGAACGCGCGAGTTCAAAAAAGCGTCCCGTGCTCTCGATTCGCATGGATGCCAGCGAGTTGCCGCCCGATCTGGAATACTTCCTGAGCGCCAACCACTGGTTGGATGCCTCCAGCGGTCCGATCGAGAAGATCTTTCCGGCACTGATCGCCGCCGTGCAGGGCCGCTCTTCGACCGCCGGCTCGGCACCGTTGCGGCCGGCCGCGCCTCGCCCCTCGCGATCCGGCGCGAAGCGCGCGCTGATCGCGCTGAGTGTGTTGCTCGCCGTATTGCTGTGTCTCGCCGGGGCCCGATTCTGGCTGCAGAAGTCCGGCCGCCTCGGCACCAGCGCGGGCGCAAACGCGAGCGCGGCGGCCCAAGGCGCAGTGAACGACAAATCCATTGCGGTGCTGCCGTTCATCGACATGAGCGAAAAGCACGATCAGGAGTACTTTTCCGATGGCATGAGCGAGGAGATCATCGACCTGCTGGTCAAAGTGCCCGGGCTGACGGTTCCCGCGCGCACGTCGTCGTTTTATTTCAAGGGAAAGTCGACGCAGATTCCCGAGATCGCCAGGGAATTGGGCGTCGCCCACGTGCTGGAAGGCAGCGTGCGCAAGTCCGGCGAACACCTGCGCGTGACCGCGCAGCTGGTGCGTGCGGATAACGGCTATCACCTGTGGTCGGAAACCTACGACCGGCAGCTCGACGATGTCTTCAAGACGCAGGATGAGATTGCCGGGGCCGTGGTCAAGGCACTCAAGGTGTCGCTGCTGCAGACTGAAGCGCCGAGCGTAAGACCGACCACCAGCAATGAGGCCTACGAGCTCTACCTGCAGGCCCGCACGCTGATCAATCACGCTACCTCTGATGACACGCTGAAGGCCTATGCGTACCTCAAGCAGGCGGTAAGCCTGGATCCGAAGTTCGCCCTCGCCTGGGCGAGCCTGGCCGCGATTTTGACGCGTGATAATGCCGATTGGTTTCTGGTCTTCAATCACGTGCACGCGCCGACGCCGGACAATCCCCTTGAAGATTGGGGCTCGATCTGGGCTCAGGTGCGCGCCGAAGCGCATGTCGCGGCCGAGCAGGCCATCACACTCGGACCGGAGCTGGCGGAAAGTCATGCCGCGATGGCGCAGGTGCTGGCGTACCTGGACTGGGACTGGAGCGCCGCCGACGCCGAGCTCAAGCGGGCGCTCGCACTCGCTCCGAGCGATGCACGCATCACGCTCGGGGCCGCGGACATGGCCCTGAATCTCGGCCGTATCCCGGAAGGACTGCAGCTCGCGCAGCGCGCCGCCGCACTCGACCCTCTCGGGCACGCCTTGGGTACGATCAGCTGGGGGCAATACGTCAGTGGAGCCCTGAATGAGGCGCTCGCATCCCGCCGCAAGGAGATCGAGTTATATCCGACCGCTTCAGGCGCTCACTTTCAGTACGCCATGTTGCTGCTGTCTGGGGGTCAGCCTCAGGCCGCGCTGGCCGAGCTTGGCCTGGAGACGCTGGCGCCCTTTCGCGACGTGGGTCTGCCCCTGGCGCTGGATGCGCTGGGGCGGCGCGGCGATGCTGACCACGCCATCGCACTGGCCGAGCAGAAGGACGCCAATGGCATGGCCTATCAGATCGCCTATATCTATGCGCGCCGCAATGACAGCGAGCGAACCTTCTACTGGCTGCAGCGCGCCTATGACCAGCACGACGGCGGATTGGCTACTCTGAAAATAGATCCCGTGTTCCAGAACCTCAGGCAGGACCGCCGCTTCAAGGGGCTGCTGCAGAAGATGAGACTGCCGGAATAGCGTCAGTCGACGAACAGATCCTGAATCAGATCCTGCGTGCCGGGCGTCACCGCATAGTGATCCAGATCGGTGATGCCATGCGCGCCCAGCAGCGCCTCATCGATGAAGAAATTGCCCGTCGTCGTGCGTGCATCGCTGGTCAGAATCAGCCAGGCCGCGTCAGCCAGGATCTCGGGCTTGCGCGCCTTGCGCGTGTCCAGCCCGGGAATCATTTTCAATGCCGCCGTGGCGATCACGGTGCGCGGCCACAGGCTGTTGACGCCGATGCCGTGATGCCGGAACTCGCTGGCGTGACCCAGCGTGCACATGCTCATGCCGTACTTCGCCATGGTGTAGGCCACGTGCGGCGCAAACCAGTGCGGCTGCAGCGACAGCGGCGGCGACAGGTTCAATATGTGCGGGTTACGGGCTGCCTCGGCGCTGGCGACCAGCGCCGCCAGGCAAGCCTGCGTACAGGCGAAGGTGCCGCGCACGTCGACGCCGAACATCAGATCGAAGCGCTTCATCGGTGTGGCCGCTGTCGGCGTCAGACTGATCGCGCTGGCATTGTTGACCAGGATGTCGATGCCGCCAAAGCGCGCCAGTGCGGCCTGCACCGCCGCGGCAACCGCGGCTTCGTCGCGAATATCGGTCGGCACGATCAGCGCCTGTCCGCCCGCGGCCTCGATCTGCGCCGCGGCACTGGCAAGCGTGCCGGGCAGCTTGGGATTGGGCTCGACTGTCTTGGCCACGAGCACAATCTGCGCCCCATCGCGCGCGGCGCGCGTGGCGATCGCCAGGCCAATGCCGCGCGAGGCGCCCGTGATCAGCAGCGTCCTGCCCTGGAGTGATCGTGCCGGCGTCTGCTTCATCGTGCCGCGCCTCCTTGCCGTCAAAACCTGCTGAAGTCGGGCTTGCGCTTTTGCAGGAACGCCTGCATGGCCTCCATCGCCTCGGGGCTGCGCAGCCGCTGCGAGAAAATGGCGCTCTCCGCCTGCATCGCCCGCGTGATGGCTTCGGCCGAGCCGGCGCGCATGAGCCGCTTGCTGTCGCGCACGGCCCCGGGCGGCAGCGCGTTGAAGCGCTCGGCCATGCGACGCGCATGGGGCAGCAGATCGCCCGCGGCCACTAAGGCCGTGGCCAGGCCGAGGGCGACGGCTTCCGCGCCGCCGATCGGCTCACCCAACAGCAGCTTTTCAGCGGCCCTGGCGTGGCCCAGTCGCAATGGCAGCAGCAGGCTCGAGGCGAACTCGGGCACCAGTCCCAGGCCGACAAATGGCAGCACCAGCCGCGCCTGCTCGCTGACATAGACCAGGTCGCAATGCAGCAGCATGGTCGCGCCGATGCCAACCGCCGCGCCACCGACCGCCGCCACGACTGGCTTGTCGCACGCGAGCAGCCCCAGCATGAAGCGGCCCACGGCGGAATCCGCGCCGAGCGGCGGCCGCTGCATGAAATCCTCGAGATCGTTGCCGGCCGTGAAGACTCCCGGCTGGCCGATAATCAGCAGCGCGCGCACGGCATCATCGGCCGATGCGGCCGCGATCGCCTCGGCCATGGCCTGGTACATCGCCTGGGTCAGGGCATTCTTCTTCTCGGGCCGCGCGATCTCGATGGTGCTCACGCCGTCCAGGCTGGAGGTATTGATGTTCATCAGCGATCGCCCTCCCCGTGCTCAGTCGATATATTCGCGGCTGACCCGCTGACCGACACCGGTGAACAGCTGGTACGAGGTGGTGCGCGCGCAGTCGGCGATCGTGGCGACCGGTAGCTTCGGCCCCCACAGCGTGGCCTCATCCGCCACCGCCACATCGGCACAGTCGGTCACATCGATCGCGATCGAGTCCATCGACACGCGTCCGACCAGTTCGGCACGTTGGCCATTGATGCACACCGGCGTGCCATTGCCGGCCAGGCGCGGGTAACCATCGCCGTAGCCGATGCCCAGCGTGGCGATGCGACTGGGTCGTGAACTGCTCCAACAGCCGTCGTAACCCACCGATTCACCGGCGGCGATCTCGCGCACGGCGATCACACGGGCGCGCAGAGTCATGACTGCGCGCAGCGGGCGCGGCAGCTCAAAGTCAGCAGCCAGCGGATTTTCGCCATAGAGCATGATACCCGGTCGTACCCAGTCGACGCGCAGCTCCGGCCGGGCGATCAGTACCACCGAATTGGCCACGCTGATGGCGCGTTCGGGATTGAGCGCATGACAGGCCAGAAATCGCTCGATCTGCTGTGCCATGACGCTCGAGCTCACCTCACGCGTGCTGCTGAAATGCGTCATGTGTATCAGCTCGGATACGCCCGGCTGCCCCGATAGCAGGCGCTCCGCCGCCACGAATGCGGCCGGATCGAGCCCGAGACGATGCATGCCGCAATCGAGCTTGAGCCACACGCGCAGCGGCCGCTCGCGCGCGCAGGCCGCAATCGCCGCCACCGAAGTGCGATCATGGGCCGTGACGTCGATGTTCTGCTGCGAGCACAGCGCCAGCTCGGCCTGATCCAACAGCGTTCCCAGCAGCAGCAGTCGATGTGCGATGCCGGCCTCACGCAGCTGCAACGCCTCCTGCAGCCGTGCCACCGCGAAGCCGTCGGCGCCCGCCAGGGCCCGAGCCGCCGGCAGTGCGCCGTGCCCGTAGGCGTCCGCCTTGAGCAGCGCCATGATGCGGCAGCGCGGGGCGAGCGCGCGCACGACTTGCAGGTTGTGGCTCAGAGCCGGCAGGTCGATCAGGGCGCTGGCGGTATTGAGCATGCCGGCAATTGCAGCGCTAGTCCCGGTGCGAAGCCGTGAACATCAGGTCGAAGGTGCGCCCTGGCTCGGGCTCGAAGAAGCGCGAATTGGTTTCATTGACGATCACCGAGCCCACGTAGCTGCGGTTGGTCAGATTATCGATCCGCGCGAACTCCGAGAAATGCCAGCTGCTGGACTTTTGCTCCAGACCAAAGCGCAGATTGGCCACGGTATAGCCCGCCGCCGCCTCGCTGTTGCGATCATCGGCGAAAATCTGCGCGCGGCTGATGGCTTCCAGCGTGACCGAGAAGCCGCGCGGCACATAGCGCCAGGTCAGCCCCGCATACAGCGCATCCTCCGGCACCGCGGGCAAATGGTTGCCGGCCGGAATGATCACCGGCAGGCACGGCGACCCGATGCAGCTGGTATAGGCTTGTTCGGTCACGGCGTTGATGTAGGTATAGGCCACGCGCGCGCTGAAGCCGCCCGTCCAGGCGGTATCCAACCCCGCCTCCATGCCTTTGCGTTGGCTCTCACCGATATTCTCGTACACCGAGCGACCGGCCGCGTCGGCCTCTACCGCCAGCTCGTCATGCGTGCGGATATAAAAGGCCGCCACGTCGGCACGTAAAGACTGATCGCCCGCCTTGAGCCCGACTTCATAATCGTCACTGCGGGCCGCCTTGAGCCCCAGATTCAAGCCCGGCAGGCTGCCATTGGTCGAGCGGTAGGCCAGATTGTCGAGCGTCGGGGTATCGAAGCCCTGGCCATAGGAACCGTAGAGATGCAGCTTCGAGGCGGCCTGGAAGATCACACCGGCCACCGGGGTTGCGGCCGAATAGCGCACGCCACTGTCCGGGCTGCCATTGAGTACTGCCAGCAGATCGTGTGAGCTGACATCGACCACGTTGTTGCGCAGGCCCGCCATGGCCCGCCACCGGGCAGTCGGATCCCATTGCAGCTGCAGATATTCGTCGAAGTCGTAGACGCGATTGACCTCATCGCGGCGCAAGGCCCCCTCGACCCCCAACTCGGTACCGATGAAATTAAGAAAGCCCTTGCGGGCCTCCTGCAAATCGTCGTAATTCACACCCAGAGTGGTCTGCAGCGGACCGCCGAGCAGCTCGCGGCGATCGGTCAGGTGCAGATCCGCGCCGGCATAGATCCGATTCAGATCTATAACGCCACCCGGATCGACGGGCGAGGCTTCCGTGAAGGCCGGAATGGCCTGGTATTGCGTGGTGGCACGATGACCGCTGTACAGCGTCGCCTGCAGCTCATCGCGATCGCTGAGCTCGCGCTGGTAGATCAGCCCGATCTGCTCCTGATTCAGGGATTTGCGCGTGTTGTAGGCCAGCGCATTGACCCCGGCCTGAGTCGGGTCGGCGGCGAACTGGGCACTGGTCAAGCCAAGCGGGTCCTGTATGAAAGGCGTGTCGATCGCATTGACCACCAGCGTGAGCTTGGAGCCGTCCTCGAGCTCGAAGCGAACCTTGCTATTGAGGATGTTGCGTTCCGCCTCGCTGTGGATGCGATAGCCGTCGGTCTGAAAGTGCGTGGCATCGACCAGGTAGTTCACACTGCCGCTGTCGCCGGCACCCTTGAGCGCGTAGCGCTGGGTGTCGAAACTGCCGGCTTCGGCGCTGCCGGTGAGCTCGAAGCCGGGCTGGCCGTCTTCGGTGAACACGGAAATCACTCCGCCCGAGGAGTTGCCGTACAGCGCCGAAAACGGCCCACGCAGTACCTCGATGCGATCGGCGGAACTGAGGTCAAAATTTGAAAATTGCCCCTGGCCATCGGGCATCGTGCCCGGAATGCCGTCCGAGTACAGTCGCACACCGCTGACGCCGAATTCCGAACGCGCCCCGAAGCCGCGCACTGAGACCTGTAGATCCTGGGCATAATTCTGCCGGTTCTGGACCGACATGCCCGGCACGGTATCGAGCGATTCCGACAAATTGATCTGCATTTGTCCCTGCGTGATCTCGGCCTGATCGACACGATCGATCGCGATCGGCAGAGTCTCGATGGACTCGGGCACGCGCGTGGCGGTGATTACGACGGTCGAGAGTTCCAGCGGTAAACTGGTCGGCGCGGGCGTGGCATCCGGCACCTGCGCGAGCACGCCGGCGCTTGGGACACTCAGCAGGGCGCACAGCAGCGAGCGGGACAGCGAGCTATGTCGCGGGCACAGTATGATCGGCAATTGCGGTACTCAGTGGCACTCCCTAGCGAACCAGAATTGTAACCGACTATGCGGTCAGTGCCAGCGGCAATGACTGCAGCCTCGAGGTCCAGGCCAGCAATGTCCACACGCACAATCCCATCGCACGCCAGCCCCGTGTGGCATCCGTTCACGCAGCACGCGCTCGAGCCGGCACTGCGCACGATCGCGCACGCCGAGGGCGCCTATCTCACCACCGACGATGGCCAGCGCATCATCGATGCGATTTCATCCTGGTGGGTCATCACCCATGGTCACCGCCATCCGCATATCGTTGCCGCCATCAAGGATCAGGCAGATCGTCTCGATCAGATCATCTTTGCCGAATACACCCACGAGCCCGCGGAAAAACTGGCCGCGAAGTTGCTGGCAGTCGCGCCGGCGGGACTGCAGCACGTCTTTTTCTCCGACAGCGGCTCGACCAGCGTCGAGGTGGCGTTGAAGATGGCCCTGGGCTATTGGCAGCACGGCGGCCAGCCTCGCGCGCGCGTGCTGGTCATGCAGCACAGCTATCATGGGGATACCATCGGCGCGATGTCGCTCGGCGCGCGTGGCGCCTTCAACGAAGTCTACGAGCCGCTGCTGTTCGAGGTCGCGCGCATTCCGTTTCCGCACGTCGGACGCGAAGCCGATACCTTCTCAGCACTCGAACTGGCCTGCCGTCGCGGCGATGCGGCGGCACTGATCGTCGAGCCGCTGGTGCTGGCCGCCGGCGGCATGCACATGTATGCGCCCGCGGTGCTGGCGCGTCTGCATGGCATCTGCGCCGAGCACGGCGTGCTGTTCATCGCCGATGAGGTCATGACCGGGTGGGGACGCACGGGCTCGCGCTTTGCCTGCGAGCAGGCCGGCATCAGCCCCGATATCGCCTGCTATTCCAAGGGTCTCACGGGCGGCTCACTGCCACTCGCGGTCACGCTGTGCCGGCACGAGCTGTTCGCGGCGCACTACTCGCAGGATCGGCGCCGCACGTTCTTTCACTCCAGCTCCTTCACGGCCAATCCCATCGCCTGTGCCGCGGCACTGGCCAATATGGAGGTCTGGGAGAGCGAGCCGGTCATGCAGCGCATTGGCGCACTCAGTGCGCAGCAGGCGCTGCAGCTGGATCGTTTGCGCGATGATCCGCGGTTCGAGAACATCCGCCAGACCGGCACGATCACGGCCATGGACCTCAAGGCCACCGACGCCGGCTATCTCGCCTCGATCGGACCGCGCCTGCGCGCGCACTTTCGCGCCGCCGGCGTGCTGCTGCGCCCTTTGGGAAACACCGTATATGTGTTGCCGCCCTACTGCGTGAGCGCCGAGGATCTCAGCCGGGTCTATGACGCGATTGTCTCGGCGGCCGACGCGCTGGCCGGTGCGTAGGGCAGCACCTCGAGGATCTCACCGGCGTTGAGCCGCTGCTGGGTACGCCGCCAGAAGTTCGGCTCGAACAGATCCCGGTGCGCCTGCAAAAAGGCCGCGCGCTGCGGGCCGGACATGCCCAGAAAGTTGGCGAAGGTTTCGGGAAACACATCCTTGTCGCCGACGTAGAACCAGGGCTCCGCGCTCATCTCCTCTTCATCGCAGCCGGCGGTAGGCAGATCCCGAAAGCTGCAATCGGTCACGCGGCACAGCTCGTCGTAGTCGTAGAAGATCACCCGTCCGTGGCGCGAGACACCGAAGTTTTTGAGCAGCAGATCACCCGGGAAGACATTGGTATGAGCCAGATCACGGATCGCCTGGCCATAGTCGAGCACGGCGCGCAAGGCTTCCGGCTGCTGCGCCGAGCGCAGGTACAGATTCAGCGGCACCAGGCGCCGCTCGATGTACAGGTGGTCGAAGATCAGATCCTCACCATCGACATGGACGCTGTCGGCCGCCTCGGCCAGCAGATCCTGCAACAACGGCGCGGCAAAGCGCGCCAGCGGGAATCGCAGGCGGCGGAATTCCTGGGCATCGATCAGCCGGCCGGCGCGATCATGGCGAAAGACGAAGTTGTACTTGGCCATGACCTCCTTCCTCCAGACATCCTTGACCGTCGGGATGTGTTCGCGAATGACCTTGAACACCACGTCGAAGGAAGGCAGCGTGAAGCAGATCATGACCAGACCGCGCTCGCCGGGCGCATGCACGAACTGATCGGCGCTGCTGTGCAGGTGCCGCACCAGGCTGCGATAGCGTTCGGTCTTGCCCTGTTTGGCGCGTCCGAGCACGGTAAAGATCTCCCCCGCGGGCTTGCGCGGCATCAGCGCCTTGAGGAAGGCCACGGTCTCGGCCACGCGCTCCAGATCGACGTGGAAATAGGAGCGCGAGAACCCGAACAGGATGCTGAGCTGATCCTCCGCCAGCATCGTGGCATCGACCATGACGCCGGTGGCACCGTTGCGCAGCGCCAGCGCCAGCGCCAGGGTGCCGCCGCTGCACACCAGGCGCCCCACCAGATAGGCGCGGGTGGCCTGATAGAACACGGCATCGATGATCTCGATGCCTTCGATCGCCCCAAGCTGCGCGTTCGCCTGCAGATAATGCTCGACCGCCAGAGCACTGGAGCGCGCGCAATCTTCGATGTCGGCCCAGGGGGCACCAATCGCGCGGTCCGACAGCAGCTGCTGAATGAGTGCCGCAACGCTGCCGGTGCGCTGGTAGCAGCGCGTGACCGTCCGGTCATGCACCGAGGCCAGCGGGTCCAGGTCGGTGGCAATGAATTCGATGTCGCAGGCCGCACCGATGGTGCCAAACAGCTTGCGCGTGACCGAGCTGAAGAAGGTCTTGCAGAACTCGCTGTCCGGCAAGCCGTCGATCAGATTGGCGAAGTGACGCTTGACCTCGATCCACAACTCGCGCCGCCGCACGTCCTGGCGCAGCGTGAGCTCCAGCGCCTGGATGGCCTCGAGCACCGATTGCTCGTACAGGTCTATGCGTTCGACCGCATCCTGCTGGCTGGCGTGCCAGTCGCGGGCGGCGAAGCGCACCGGCGCCCGGCGCGTGATCGCGCGAAAACGCGCGTTGTAATGCAGGAAGGCTTCGACCACCTGCTGGGCGCAACGCACCGCATACAGCGCGGACTCGAAAGCCGTGGCGATCTCCCCGCCCGCGCGTCGCGGCTGCGTCCCGGGCAGGGCGCTCGAGGCTGGCGTGGTTTGCGGATCTTCGACCAGCACTGGGCACTCAGGCCGAACGGAACTGCTGTTCCTCGGTGCTGCCGCTCAGGGCACCGGTCGAGGCGGTACCGGCCGAAATGACCTGCGTCACCGCATCGAAATAGCCGGCGCCGACTTCGCGCTGATGCCGCGTCGCGCTGTAACCGGCCGCCTCAGCCGCGAATTCCGCCTGCTGCAGGGCCACATAGGCGGTCATCTGATTGGCCTTATAGCCGCGCGCCAAGTCGAACATCGAGTAGTTCAGCGCATGAAAGCCGGCCAGGGTGATGAATTGAAATTTGTAGCCCATGGCGCCGAGCTCGCGCTGAAATCGGGCGATGGTCGCGTCATCGAGCTTGCGCTTCCAGTTGAACGAGGGCGAGCAGTTGTAGGCCAGCAGCTTGTCGGGAAACTGCCGATGAATGGCATCGGCAAACTGCTTGGCTTCGGCAAGATCCGGTTTGCCGGTCTCGCACCAGAGCATGTCGGCATAGGGTGCGTACGCCAGGCCGCGCGCGATGGCCTGCTCCAGGCCCGCCCGCAGGTAAAAGAATCCCTCCACCGTGCGGCCCTTGGCGCTGTCGATGAAGGCCCGATCGCGCTCGTCGACATCGGCCGTCAACAGTGTGGCCGATTCAGCGTCGGTGCGCGCCACCAGTACCGTCGGAACGTTGCAGACGTCCGCGGCCAGGCGCGCGGCCAGCAGCTTTTGAATCGCCTCCTGCGTGGGCACCAGGACCTTGCCGCCCATATGCCCGCACTTCTTGGCCGAGGACAGCTGATCCTCGAAGTGCACGCCCGCCGCCCCAGCCTCGATCATGCCCTTCATGAGCTCGAAGGCGTTGAGCACACCGCCGAATCCGGCCTCGGCATCGGCCAGGATGGGCTTGAACCAGTCGATCGAGTCATCGCCCTCGGCGTGGTGAATCTGATCGGCTCGACGCAGAGCGTTGTTGATCGCGCGCACCACCGCCGGCACCGAATCGGCCGGGTACAGGGACTGATCCGGGTACATCTGCCCGGCCAGGTTGGCATCGCCCGCGACCTGCCAGCCCGACAGATAGATCGCATCGAGCCCTGCCTTGACCTGCTGCAGCGCCTGATTGCCGGTCAGCGCGCCCAGTGCGTTGACGAAGGGTTTCTCGTTGACATATCGCCAGAGCTTCTCAGCGGTCAGCCGCGCGATGGAGTATTCCACGGCAACCGTGCCGCGCAGGCGCAGCACGTCCTCGGCGCTGTAGGCGCGCGTGACGCCGCGCCAGCGCGGGCTTTCGCGCCAGTAGCTGCGCAGTTCTTCGGCGGTGGGCGCAGATCGCGGCGGGTTCATGCTTGAGCTCTCCAGTGAATCGGCACGGCCGCTAGGACAGCAGCTCGTACGCCGGCAGGGTCATGAAGTCATCGAAAGTGTCGGCGGTCACCATGCCGGCGAACAGTCGCGTGGCGGTCGGGAACACTCCCGACTGGGTGCGTGCGCTGCCCACCTCGCGATGGATGCGCTCGAGCTCTTCGCCCAGCAGCTGATGAAACAATCCCGCCGTGATGCTCTGGCCTTCGGCGGTGCGCTCGCCGTGGCGCAGCCATTGCCACAGCTGCGCGCGGCAGATCTCCGCGGTGGCGGCGTCTTCCATCAGGTTATACAGCGGCACGCAGCCATTACCGCCGAGCCAGGACTCGAGATATTGCACGCCGACGCGAATGTTGAGCCGTATTCCGGCTTCGGTAATGACACCGTTGGGTACGCGCAGCAGATCGGCCGCCGTCACGTGCACGTCCTCGCGCAGCACCTGCAGCTGATTGGGGCCGTGCATCACACCGTCGAAAGCCTGCATGGCAACGGCAGCCAATCCCGGATGGGCGATCCAGGTACCGTCGTGCCCGGCATGTACCTCGCGCAGCTTGTCGGCAAGCACACGCTCCATGGCAGCGGCGTTGGCCGCCGGATCATGGCGAATCGGAATCTGCGCCGCCATGCCGCCGATCGCATGCGCACCGCGCCGATGGCAGGTCTGGATCAACAGGTCCACATAGGACTTAAGCAGCGAGCGATCCATGGTCACAGCAGATCGGTCCGGAAACACGCAGTCGTCGCGATTGCGGAATTTCTTGATGAAACTGAATATGTAGTCCCAGCGCCCGCAATTCAGTCCGGCCGAGTGTTCGCGCAGCTCGAACAGAATCTCGTCCATCTCGAAGGCGGCGAGGATGGTCTCGATCAGCACCGTGGCCTTGATGGTGCCGCGCGCCATGCCCAGATGATCCTGGGCGGCGATGAAGACGTCGTTCCACAGGCGTGCCTCGAGATGACTCTCGATTTTCGGCAAATAGAAGTACGGACCGGTGCCGTGGCGCGCCAGCGCCTCGTGGTTGTTGGCCAGGTAGAGCGCAAAATCGAACAAGGCGCCGGAGACCGCCTCGCCGCCGATGCGCACGTGCTTCTCCGGCAGGTGCCAGCCTCTGGGACGCACGATCAGCGTGGCGATTTTCGGATTGAGGCGGTAGGGTTTGCCGGCCGAATCGCTATAGCTGATCCGTCGCTCTACCGCGTCGGCCAGATTCACCTGTCCGCGCAACAGATTGTCCCAGGTCGGCGAGCACGAATCCTCGAAGTCAGCCATGAAGGTGCTGACCGGTGCATTGAGCGCGTTGATGATCATCTTGCGGTCGACCGGCCCGGTGATCTCCACGCGCCGATCGATCAGGTCCACCGGCACCGGCGCAATGCGCCAGCTGCCCGTGCGCACATCGGTCGATGCCGGGAGAAAGTCGGGCAATTCGCCGTTGTCGAAATCCAGCTGCCGTGCCTGCCGCGCGGCCAGCAGTTCCAGCCGGCGCTGATCGAACTGCGCATGCAGACGCTGCAGCAGAGCCAATGCCGCAGGGCTCAGCACCTGCTCGGCGCGCTCGACGCCGCTGGGCGCCAGCGCCAGCATCGGCGCCTCAGGCGCGGGGCGCACCGCGGACTGCACGGTATTCATGCCTGCAGCATAGACCCCGGCGTTGTGAATATTTGACTTTAAAAACTTCACAGTGTTAATTTCACACCGGCATGTCAAACTTGCTGCGTAAGGGCCATTTTCTCGGCGCCAAGCTGCGCAATATCCGCAAGCGCAACGGCCTGACGCTCGAGGAGCTGTCGAACCGCTGCGTGCAGACCGATGCGCAGGTTGCCCCGTCCGTGTCCTACCTGAGCATGATCGAGAGCGGCAAACGCACCCCTTCCAAGGAGCTGTTAGCGCTGCTGGCCGGCGTGTTCCAGCGCGAGGTCGCCTGGTTCCTCGATGAAAGCGCCGATGTGGTGACGGCCGTGCCCGCGGTGCGCGGCGGCGGCGCGGCGCGCATACCGCTGGAACCCGGGTTCCTGTTCTCCAAGGAGCTGCTGCAGTCGGCGATTCCGGAGTTGCTGTCGCAGACCGGCACCAGTGGCCGTCAGTTTGCGCATCTGCTGATCCGATCGCACCAGGAAATGTCGCGCAACGATTTCCCCGATCTGGAGCGCAGCGCCGAGAGTGTCGGCGAGCGTCGCTTCCCTCTGTCGGTCGAAGAGCTGCTGCAGCTGGCCGCGCAGCATGGCTTGAGCTTGCGCTGGTTCGATCGCCGGCCGGTCATGGTGCGCGACAAGGATCAGCAGGTGCGCAGCACCGTGCGCTCCTTCTTCGAGCCTCCGGGCACGGTCTATCTGAACCGTGCACTGCGCGCGGACCCGGCGCGCCTGAAATTCGATCTGGCCACGCATATCGGCCACCAGGTACTGCACGGCGGCGACGGCATGAAATCCCCGCACGCCACCGGCGGGGAGATGGGTGGCAGTCCCGAGGGCGGATCGGACCTCGCCGGATTGCGTGCCCAGGACGTGCTGCACGCCTGGCGCGATTTTGAATGCAGTTTCTTCGCCGGCGCGCTGTTATGCCCGAAAATTCCATTTCGACGGTTTCTGGCGCGTGAGCGCTACCGCGTCGAGTCGGCGGCGAAACTGCAGCTGACCCCCGCGGTCGTGATGCGCCGCATGACCAAGGTCTCGCCCTATCCGTACTGGCACTTCTTCGATGCCTATCCGCCGGGCTATCTGCGCGCGGTCTATCGCGGCAACGGCATTCCGCTGCCCTGGGGCAACATGGCGCGCGCCTCCGATCCGTGCCCGCAGTGGGCCGTGTTCCGCATGCTCGGCGGCCACCAGAAGGAGTCCGGCTCTCAGATATCGGTGCTGCGTGACCAGGAGCGTTCGCTGCTGTATTGCTGTTATTCGATGCGCACGCGAGACATGGCCGGCAACCCGCACGTGCTGTCCGTAGGCATTGATCTGGCGCCGGTGCTGGACGCCAACGGCGCCAATTCCGCCGACATCGTCGCCAGCATCGCCGCCGATTGCCTGCGACGTCGCACCGATGCGCCGATACCGCGCGAGGCCGCCATCGCGCTGCGCGCCGCCGCCGGTGTGCTCAACATCGCCTGGGTTGAGGAGGCCCTGGCGCAGCCGGCGCGCATCATCTGCCCACGCAGCACGCACTGTCCGCGCCCCGACCGCTGCGAGGGCGCCGTGCCATCGCGGGCGCGCGAAATCACCGATATCCGCGCCGAGATACTCGGCAAGAGCGCCGCGACGCGATAGTCACGTCGACGCAGAATAATTCTAGATTAATCTCGTAATATGCTGTTACTTATATATAAATGTTCCTTTGGCACCGCCCGCAGGCGCCTCAGGCTGTTGTCCGCAACCCTGATCATCTCGCTGGCAGCCCCCGCATGGGCGGCCCGCGCCGAGGAACCGGTTCACGGACTTTGGATCTGGAAGGCTTCCGCACTGCTGCAGAGTGCGCAAGCCGCGCCGGCGATACGCAGTTTCTGCCAAGGCGAGGCCATCAACGAGATCTACCTCTCGGTAGCCACGCAATACAGCGCCTTGGACGAGTTGCGGATCGCGCAGCTGATCGCGCTGCTGCATCAGTCGGACATTCGCGTCGAAGCCCTGCTCTCGAGCGTCGACGCGGACGAGATCGGTGCTGCACGCACCAAACTGCTGGATCATGTGCAATCGATCCTGCAATTCAATCGCCAGCATCCGACACAGCGATTCGACGGCATCCACTTGGACATCGAACCGCAGCAGCGCCCGGAGAACAAGGGCCCGGACAACCTTGAGTTTCTCCCCGGTCTGATCGCCACCTATCGCGCGGTACGTGTGCTGAGCGAGCGCGCCGGGCTCACGCTCA
>Ga0302326_10002885_pt1 | contig 41235 bp, 29 predicted proteins | sample Palsa_T0_3_FD_202264 | JGI IMG/M metagenome (GOLD analysis project Ga0302326, IMG submission 202264) | Peat permafrost microbial communities from Stordalen Mire near Abisko, Sweden - Palsa_T0_3 | ecosystem: Environmental > Terrestrial > Soil > Palsa > Peat permafrost | place: Sweden: Abisko... | reverse complement strand
TTGGATGGCCATTCACGGTTTCTTATCTCTTTGTTTTCAACCACCACAACTGTGCCGCACTTCCAAAGGCCTGCTCAGGGCCGGAACGTCTTTTTCAAGCTCTCTATCGCCGAGCGAAGCCTGGTTTTCACCGTGCCTAGCGGCTCGCCGGTGCGCTCGGCAATCTCGGTATGGGTGAGACCCTCGAAAAAAGCCAGTTCCACCGCCTGTCTCTGCACTTCCGACAGTTCCTCGATCGCACCCTTCACCCTGCGGACCATCTGTTCCTGCGACAGGCTGGATTCTATATTGAACGAAACCACTACCATGTTTTCTTCCAACTCTTCCATGCCAACCCGATGAAAGCGTCGCAACCGGGAGATCGCGCGATTGCGCGCCGACACCAATAGCCAGCCAGGCAGCGATCCACGCTCCGGGTCGAACTTGACCGCGTTATTCCAGAGTTGAAAAAAGATATCCTGCAAAATCTCTTCGGCGGCCTGTGTGTCCCGTAGTACCCGCATGACCATTGAATGCAGCATTCCCGAATACCGGTCGTAGATGGCCGCCAGCGCCGATTCGTCGCGCGCTACGACTCGTTCGACCAGGGCTCGATCCGACATTCGCAGATCTACGTTGGGGCCTAGCTCCACTGTGCCTCAGTTACTCTGCAACTAGAGTACGCGCCAGCTCATCCGGTGGATTGTTGAAGACCTGCCCGGCTGTGCCCGCAAGTGGCCAAGGGTACCGCATGACGGTCCCCTCGACAATCAGTTACTATCCGCCCCCGGGGCGTTGGCCACCGTATATTGATTACCTATAATGAGTTACAGAATGTCTCAGGATGACATCATTCTGGCCCAACCGTCTGGCACCGAAAAACCGCCCGGAAACCTTTGTTTTCATTGACATACCATTGGACACTTCATAAACTTCGCCTTTAGCTAGGGTTACCAACCAACTACCCGCACCAAGCATGATCCACTCGCCAGGCTTCCAGCCATGGCCCAACGAGTAAGGAGTGACGATGGCCACTGTTGCGAAGCCGGCTCCGCAGCCGATTCCCCGGATCGTTCCGCGCGAGGATCTGAATCCCCTTCGTATTGCCCAAATTCAGTTCGATCTCGCCGCAGAACATCTCAAGCTGGACCAGGGTCTGCGTCAGATACTGCGAACTCCCAAGCGCGTGTTGGAAGTTTCCATTCCGACCAAGATGGACAACGGCCAGATTAAAGTCTTTACCGGTTATCGCGTGCAACACAACATTGCGCGGGGACCAGCCAAGGGGGGCATTCGCTATAGTCCCAGCGTTACGCTCGACGAAGTGAAAGCGCTGGCCACCTGGATGACATGGAAAACCGCTACGGTCAATGTGCCGTATGGCGGCGGCAAGGGCGGAGTGACTTGCGACGCCAAGCGCATGAGCAAGGGCGAGCTGGAGCGCATGACGCGGCGGTACACGTCGGAAATTCTGCCGATTATCGGTCCGGACCGGGACATCGCCGCTCCCGACGTTTATACCGACGCACAAACCATGGCGTGGATCATGGACACGTATTCGATGACGGTGGGGTATTCGTCGCTGGGCGTGGTTACCGGCAAACCGATTTCCATCGGAGGATCCCAAGGGCGCAACGAAGCGACCGCGCGCGGGGTGGTGGTGGTTTGCGAAGAAGCGTGCCGGCTGAAAAAAATGTCGTTGCGAGGCGCGACCGTAGCCATTCAGGGATTTGGCAATGCCGGGGCGACGGCGGCACGGCTGTTTACTGAAAAAAAAGCGCGGGTTGTCGCGATCAGCGATTCGCGCGGCGGGGTATTCAATTCGCGTGGAATCGATCCGCTGAAAGCGGCGCGGTACAAAGATCGGGCAGGCACGGTGGTGGGTATGCCCGGGACTTCGCGCATTTCGAACGACGACGTTCTCACCATGAAATGCGACATCCTGGTCCCTGCGGCGCTGGAGAGCGTCATCACCCTGGCCAATGCCGAGCAAATCAAAGCGCGGATCGTGGCCGAGGCGGCCAACGGTCCCACCACGCCACACGCCGACGAAGTGCTGGCGCGCAAGGGCATCACGCTGCTCCCGGACATTCTGGCGAACGCCGGCGGGGTGACCGCGAGCTACTTCGAGTGGGTGCAGAACATGCAGAGCTTGTTGTGGACCGAAGCAGACGTGAACGCCAAGCTGGAAGTGGTAATGAAGCGAGCTTTCACCGAAGTCTACGAAACCTCGCGCAAGAATCGTACGCACATGCGCACCGGCGCTTATATTCTGGCCGTCGGCCGCGTGGCCGACGCCACCTTGGTTCGCGGGCTATTCCCGTAAATTTTCTCCCTGCTGTTTCCTAGCGCTCCTTCGCCGAATAATACCCTTGCGCGCAATAGGAAGACGCGCGTACATTCCAATTGAGCCGGTCTGCTTGAAAAATTCGAGCGACCGGCCTTCGTGCCTGAGTGGAGTGACAACGGAATTGAACAATCACGCCAACGGACGGCCGCCCATACTGCTGACCATCGCGGGATTCGATCCTTCCTGCGGCGCGGGAGTGGCTGCCGACATCAAGACTTTTGCCGCGCACAATTGCTATGGCGTGGCGGCGGTTACCGCGTTAACGGTGCAATCCAGTTCGGGAGTCACCGCGGTACACAGCACCTCGGCGCCGATTCTTTGCGCGCAACTGCAAGCGCTGGCGGAGGACATGCCCATCGCCGCGGTAAAAATCGGCATGCTCGGCACCAAAGCGAACGCCGTCGCGGTGGCTGAATTTCTGGACAAATATAAGTTCGTCCATGTGATTCTGGATCCGGTGACCAAATCCACATCCGGTAACGCGGAGTTGATCGACGCGGCTGGCTTGAAGTTTCTGCGCGACGAATTTTTGCGCCGGGCCTCGGTGATAACACCGAATATTCTCGAGGCCGAGCTTTTGACCGGGTTGGAAGTGAAAGACGTGGCCGGAATGAAGCTGGCCGCGCAAAAACTGATCGAGCAGGGCGCGCGCGCAGTGGTGGTGACGGGCGGTCATTTGGAAAGGCCCACCGACGTCCTATGCGATAAAGGCGAGATCTTTATCCTGGATGGAGAGGCGGTGAAGAACACCAACACCCATGGCTCCGGGTGCACGTTCTCGTCGGCCATCGCGGCACAACTAGCCTCGGGGCAGGAATTGCGCGACGCGGTAATTTTGGCGAAAGTTTACGTAGCGAGGGCCATCGATAAGGCCTACGCCATCGGCAAGGGCCCGGGCCCGCTGAACCACCTCTTCCGTTTCCACCAGGATCCGCCTCCGCGAGGAGTCCACGAAGTCCCGCAGCACGGCATGCATCCGGCATCCGAGCCAGCCACCCACTAGAAGGCTGTTACTGCTCCAGATAATGCCTTCCGGAGGCCGCTTTCCGCCTGAAGATTCGTGCGCGTATAGTCATCGCATGAGCACAACTATTCGTCTTACACCGAACAGCGAGGCACTCTTACAAAAGCGACTCGCGGATGGCACCTTTCGCTCTCCCGAGGAAGTCATCGAGCGGGCATTGGAAGCCCTGACAAAACTCTACGAACAGTCAGGCAAAACCCTCTCGGCGAGGTCTCCTGCTGAAGTCGTCGCTAGCATTCAGGAGAATCGCAAAGGTGTCACTTTAGGCGGCCTCAAACTCAAGGACATGATCCGCGAAGGGCAGAAATACTGATGGCTGCCTTCGTACCCGACGCATCGGCGACATTGACATGGTTTTTTCAGGATGAAACTTCCACTTGGACGGAAACTCTGCTCGCGAGACTGAAGTCGGGAGATACAGCGATTGTCCCGCAACACTGGCCGTTAGAGGTCGCGAACGCATTCTTGGCGGCGGTGCGCCGTGGGCGTGTCGACAGGGACAGAACTGCTAAATTCCTTTTCGATTTGTTGTCACTGCCTATTCGCATTGATTCTACTCATGGCGAGGCGATGCTCGGTCAGGTTTTGGCATACGCCGAGCAGTACGTATTGACGATCTATGATGCGGCTTGCCTGGAGCTTGCGCTTCGTGAAGGTGTGGCCTTAGCAACTCTAGATAACGATTTGCGGAAGGCAGCCCTCGCTGCCGGAGTTCCGCTGGCATAGAGGGAACTAAAACGCTACCCGAGAGAAGCTGATAAAAAATTAGGATTGATGATTGGCTGCGGCGGCGGAGGTGCGTCCGAAGACGCGCTGGAAGATGGCGTCGACGGACTTCAGTTGGCGTTTCAGGTCGAAGGTGTGGGCTAGCGCTTTTGCGTCGAGAAAACGGCGAATGTTGGGATCATCGGCGATGCGTTGCTGGAAGCTGGTTTCCGTTTCCCAGGCGGCCATGGCATGGCCCTGCACCCACCTGTAGGCGTCTTCGCGCGGGGCGCCGTGTTCGACCAGGTCCTGCAATAGCGTGCCGGAAAAAACCAGGCCCTGCGTGGAATCCAGATTGCGCTGCATGCGCGCCGGGAAAACTTTCATGTTGGCCACAATGTCCGTCATGCGCGCCAGCATGTAGTCCACCAGAATCGCGGAGTCCGGTAGAATAATTCGTTCGACCGAACTGTGCGAAATGTCGCGCTCGTGCCACAGCGCGATATCCTCGAGCGCGGCCACCGAGTTTCCCCGCACCACGCGAGCCAGGCCGCAAACCTGCTCGCAGCCTACTGGGTTGCGCTTGTGGGGCATGGCTGAGCTGCCGCGCTGTTCGCCGCCAAAGGGCTCTTCCGCTTCGCGGACTTCGGTGCGCTGCAAGTGGCGAATCTCCAGCGCCACTCGTTCGAGCGACGCCGCAATAATGGCCAGAGTGCCCACATATTCGGCGTGCCGGTCGCGTCCGATCACCTGAGACGCCACCGGCGCCACCGCCAGGCCCAAGTGCCGGCAAATTTTTTCCTCGATCTCCGGACCGAGATGGGAGCAATTGCCCACCGCGCCGGAAATCTTTCCAATCTCGATCTGTTTGGCAGCAGCCTGAAATCTTTCAATGTCGCGCCGGATTTCGGCAAACCAATTCGCGATCTTCAGGCCAAAGGTGATGGGCTCGGCGTGGACGCCATGGGTGCGGCCGATTTCCGGGGTGTCTTTGAACTCCCATGCGCGGCGTTCCAGCACACTCAAATATTGCTGTAAACCCTGCAGAATCAGGCGTGAGGCGTCGCGCACCACCAGCGACTGAGCGGTGTCGACAATGTCGTTGGAGGTAAGCCCGTAGTGCAGCCAGCGCGCCGCTTCGGGATCGCCGACGGACTCCTGCACGGCGATGGTAAACGCAATCACGTCGTGCTTCACCCGCGCTTCATGTTCCAGAATGCGCACGACGTCAACCTTCGCTTTTCTCCGGAGCGTTGCCGCCGCGGCAGCCGGGACGATGCCCGCTTCGCTCAGCGTTTCGGTGGCCGCTAGCTCAACGTCGAGCCACTTCTGGAAGCGGTTCTGCTCGCTCCAGACGGCGCCCATCTCGGCGCGGGTGTAACGTGGGATCACTGACTTCTCCTCACCAAACTATATTTCTCCGCCAGCGAGAGCCGGCGAACAGGGCGGCCGCCGAGATTTAATTCGTCGGCGATTCTGATTTCGGCGCCTCTACATTGGGCGCAGAACGCACTGCCGGAATCGCACGGCGCAGGCGATCCACCACCGCCTTTTGCCCCAGCGCCGCCATTGTATCGAACAAAGGAGGAGCCACGGCACGTCCAACGATGGCCACGCGCGTAGCGTTAATGAGCAGACCGGCCTTCACTCCCTCGCTCTCGGCCAATGCGCGCAAAGCGTGATCGCAGGCATCGTGGTTCCAGTCGGGCAGTTGTTCCAGCGAGTCGGCCAGCTTGGCAAAGAAATCGGGCAGCCGATCGTCTTTCCAAAATTTCGCGCGAGCCTCGGGCTCGTATTCGAAATCGTCGGAGAAGAAAGCCCGAGCCCAGCCGGAAAAATCGGGCAGCAACCGAGCTCGAGGACGAACCAGGTCCACGGTCCGCGCGAACCACTCCTTTTGGCTTCCCGCCCATTCTTCACGCCAGATTCCCGCGCGCATTAATTCCGCTTCAACGGGGGGCAGAATTTCCTGCACCGGGGGCTTTTGCAGATATTGGGTGTTGTACCACTCGAGCTTGGCGCGGTCGAAGACCGCATTGGTGCGGCTCACACCTTGCAACGTGAAGCGCTGGACCATATCCGCAATCGGCAAATATTCCAAATCCTCGCCGGGCGACCAGCCCATCAGCGCCAGGAAATTTCGAAAAGCTTCCGGCAGAAATCCTTCCTCGGCGTAAGAGCCCACACTGGTGGCGCCGTGACGTTTGGAAAGGCGCTTCCGGTCGGGGCCCAGAATCAAAGGAACGTGGGCAAAAATCGGAGGGGCGGCCCCTAACGCCTGATAAATCAGCACTTGCTTGGGAGTATTGGAAATATGATCGGCGCCGCGAATCACGTGAGTGATATGCATGTCGATGTCATCGACCACCACGCTCAGCTGATAAGTGGGTACTCCGGTCGATCGCATCAGTACGAAATCTTCCATCTCTTCGTTTTGCACGTCGCTCGGGCCGAAGACGATATCTTCGAAGTGGGTTACCCCGGACCGGGGAGTGAGAAATCGAACGGCGTACGGAATCCCCTGACCCTCTTTTTCGGCGCGCTGCTCTGGCGTGTAAGAGCGGCAAGCGCACGGAGCGCGGCGCTTGGCCTCCTTGTCTTTCGCTTCCGAATCTCCCTCGTCCACTTCCTCTGCTGGCGCCGCATCGCCACCGGCATATTGTGCGCCGACGCAGTAACAGCGATAGCCCGCGCCATCGGCCAGTATTTTCGCTGCCGCGGCGCTGTACAAGTGCGAGCGCTGCGACTGAAATACCGGTTCACCATCCCAGGTGATTCCCAGCCAGCGCAAGCTGGCGAGAATGCCCTCCACCAATTCGGGCTTGTTGCGCTCGACGTCAGTATCCTCAATACGCAGCAACATCGTGCCGCCTTCGTGCTGGGCAAATAGCCAGTTGAAAAGTGCGGTGCGAGCTCCACCCACATGCAGAAATCCGGTGGGAGACGGTGCGAAGCGCACGCGTGGTTTAAGCGATGGCGATGTCAAGACGGCAGGTCCTTTCGGAGGCTCGGAAACCACAATCTTAACGGAAGCGAGGCTCGAAATCGAGCTATGCCGCTAAGTTACAGAAATTCCAGCAGTTTTTGGGTGCCTGGCGCGCATCCCGCCTCGCCGAAATAGGCAATCGCGCGTGGCCCTCGCCCCCGGGCCCAAGATACTGGTAAGCTTCGACTTCCGGGGCTCGGGGCCATGTTGACCCCCACGCTACTCGGCTGGCATAGGTTTTCAAGGCTCCTCCGAATTTCTGCTATCCTTTTCCAGCGGAAAAAAAGCGCGAGGCGCGCGAGAAATTGCCTTTGAACCAGACCACAACTGACGCCGCGGTCCTTCTAGCCGGATCACTTTTGCTGGCCGCTTTTTTTGGGGCGGTTTACCGGCAGAAAAGACAGGAGTATTTGTTTGCCTGGACGGCCGGCTGGCTGCTCTTCGCACTCTATTTCCTGGCAACACTTTTCGCTGCCAGCGAAGGAACGCCCCGGCTGTTCGCCGTCGGCCAGTGGTTCCTGGCGTTGGCGGCGACATCGCTGTGGATTTCCGCGCGGCTCTATTCACGGAAAACAGCGCAAACCAAAGGCGCCATTATTCTCGCCAGCGTGGCGACGGTATGGGCGGGTGCGAGCTTGGCCGGCGTTGGGAATCTGCCTCCGCTTAGTCTAGGCGTTGCGTTTCTGTTTGTGGTGGCGGCTCGCGAGTTCTGGCGAGAGGGCAAAAAGCAGGAATCGCGCACGGAAGTTTTTTTGGGATCTACGTTTGTCGTCTGGGCCCTGCTGCTGTTGGCGGAAACCCTGCAGCCCCGGGTGTGGTGGCTCGCGCCTGTGGATCTGCTCTCCTGGGTTCCTCTGCTCGAGCTTTTTTCCGGCGTACTCATGATTACCGCGGTGTACGAAGAGGAACGGCGGCGCGTGGAGCGCAATATGCTGGCGCTCTCGAACCTGAATTTGGCCACCTCCGGATTCGCGGGCGGCGAGATTCAGAAAATGCTGGCGCAGGCGCTGGATCGCGTCCTAAACGTGGTTCGCATCCCAGCAGGCGCGCTGCTGCTGCAGTATGGAGACGCCAGCGGCCCGTCATCGATTGTGGCTACCGGACTGAGCGACGCGTTCTGCCCGGGAATGCAGGAAAACCGGCTGGACGAATACCTGGTGAACCTGGTGGCGCGGCTCGGCGGGTTGGTGGTGCTGCCGGATCTATCCAAAGATTCGCAGTGGGAAGTGCTGGAAAAAGATCCGCCCTTCCTGAACATTCGCGCGCAGTTGAAGGCGCAAAATCTGAGGACTGTGGTGGGGATCAGTTTGCAGGCCAAGGAACGTGTGTTCGGGGTGCTGTTGCTGGCTACCCCTGACAGCCGCTCCTTTACCCCCGCCGAACTGCGGCTGCTGCTGGCCTTGGGCCACCAAATCGGGATGGCGGTGGAGAATAGCTACCTGGTGCAGCAAACCACCCGCCGGACCGAAGAGCTGCACGTGCTGAATGAAGTGGGCCGGATGCTGAGCTCCACTTTGAATCTGGACGATCTCTTCGACCGGCTGTTCACCGAGATGCGGCGGATGTTGGAAGGGAAAAATTTCTACATCGCGCTGCTGGATCCGGCCAAGAATGAATTGACGTTCGAGCTGGAAAGTGTGGATGGCCAACGGCTTCCGAAATACAGCACTCCGGTGGGCGATGGCCTGACCGAGTACGTAATGAATACCCGCCAACCGCTGCTAATCCGCGATGGGTTCGATGATGAATTGAAGCAGCTCGGCATTCAGTCCCAGCGTTCGGCGCAGTCCTTCTGCGGCGTGCCGCTGGTGGTGTACGACCGCACCATCGGCGTTCTAGGCGTTTCCAGCCATCAAGTGCGCGCCCTCGACGAAGGGCACCTGGAGCTGCTGCGCGTACTCGCCAGCGAGGCTGGTATCGCCATTGAAAACGCGCGGCTCTTTTCCGAAGAGCAGAAAAAATCGCGGCACCTCTCGCTGCTCAACAACATCACCGGGCACGCCATCGCCACGTTGAATCCGGACGAGATGCTTTCGAAGATCGCCGAAGAAATGGAGAAGGGGCTCACCTACGACCACATCGGCATCGCCATTCTGGACTATTCCGCGAAAGAACTGGTAATTTCCGCCGAAGCCGGGACGCGGCGCGAGGCCCTTGGGCGGCGCGTTTCACTGGGCGAGGGGCCAGTGGGAGAAGTGGGGCGTTCGGGACAAGTAGTCATCGTTCGCGACGCTGCCACATCGAGCCTGAAACCGATTCTGCCGGAAAGCACTTCCGCGATCGCGCTGCCGGTAGCCTACGCCGATCAATTGCTGGGCGCGCTGTATGTCGAATCGATCGAGAAATCCGATTTCCCCGAGGAAGAAATTCTGCTGCTGCGCACCATTTCGGACGTGTTCGCGGGCGCTTGGCACAACGCGCTGACGTTCCAGAAAGCGCAGGAGCAGGCCATCACCGATGGCCTGACCGGCGTGAAGACGCACCGCTTCCTGATGGAAGCGCTCTCGGCGGAGTGGAAGCGCTCCACGCGAGCCAGCCGGCCTTTCTCGCTGGTCCTGCTGGACCTGGACCGCTTTAAATTCGTCAACGATTTCTACGGCCACCTGGAAGGCGACGTGGTGCTGCGCCGGGTGGCGCACATTCTGGAGCAAAACTGCCGCCGCTCCGACGTGGTGGCCCGCTACGGCGGCGATGAATTCGTGATCCTGATGCCGGAAACCAGCGTCGAGCAGGCCACCCAGCTGGCCAGCAAGCTCCGCAGTTGGGTGGCTTCCGATCCGCTGCTGCGCGATAAGAACATCACCGCGAGTTTTGGCATCGCCGGCTTCCCGGTGCATGGATCTACACCGCAGGAATTGATCCAGGTGGCGGACTCTTCGATGTACCTCTCCAAGCATCAGGGCGGCAATTCGGTTTCGAGCGCCGAGCAGCATGATCCGAACGAGGCGAAAAAGTGGAAGCACGACGTCCTGGAAGCCTACCTGGGAGTGACGCTGAAGCGGCTGTTCACCACCGGCCCCGAAGCCTTCGATGAGATCTACCGGCGGGTGGAGCAATTCGCGCGCTCGCTGGGCGAAGCCGGGGAAGTGAGCTCGCTCGAGTTGCTCCCGGCTGCCGTGGTGGAAACCGTCAGTTCATTGGCGATCGCAATCGATGCCAAGGACCAATACACCAACGGGCACTCGCAGAAAGTTTCCAAGTACGCGGTGGTGGCCGCGGAGGCCGCCGGCTTTACGGCCGCGGAGATCGAAGAAATTCGCCTGGGCGCGTTGCTGCACGACGTCGGCAAGGTGGGCATCCCCGAGCCTATTCTGCACAAGGCTGGCCCGCTCGATGCTACCGAGTGGGAGACGATGAAAGGCCACACCCTGCTGGGCGACAAACTGCTGGAACCACTGGTGGCGATGAAGCGAATTCGCGAGATGGTCCGGCATCACCACGAATTTTTCGATGGTTCGGGATACCCCGACCGCCTGGATGGCCACAACATACCGCGTGGCGCCCGGCTGGTGGCGATCGCGGACGCGTACGACACGATTACATCCGAGCGCACCTACAAGAAGCCGCGCACGCATGAAGATGCGTTCGAGGAGCTGGCTCGTTGCGCGTCCACTCAGTTCGATCCCGAACTGGTGGAGATATTCATTGACGCGCTGCGCCGGCAGCCGCTTCCGTTGGCAACCGTGGACGTCACTCCGATTGCGGTCGATGGGGACACGATGTCGGCGGAAAACGCATTGCGCTGAAGTTCTCCTGCTGAAATCCCACCAAGGTAATCTACGTCAAAATTGGGAAGAGGATCTACCACTTCGGTTTGTTGAGGGTTGCCGTATCGCAGTATCGACTTGGGTGGCTGAGGTTGAGATTTGGGATGGATAACACCCATACCGTTTGACGGCGAGGGTGTGGCACCCAACGTGATAACCGAAACATCAGAAGCTAAAAGCGGAGATCCCTGTCCGTAAGTTGATCTTCGAACAGAGTCTTTTTTTACACGGTGTACCGATAATACATAAAGATCGTCAAATGGCAGAATCAACGTCAAAAACTAAAACTGAAGGCACAATTGCGGATGTGCTTTTCCGTTTCGGATATTGCGGGGTCGGGTGTTTTTCGGCGACGAGTCGCGGCGCTACAACTCCTTATCATGAGGCGAAATTCCCACGATCCGCATCATTCGGTAATTCCTTGTATGCTCCGCCGCGGATTACGTACAATTCACGATTCGTGCGTCTACGGGAGAGTGCATGGGAAAGCGGATCGCTGCGAAGATCACCGGAGTAGCGGGCTTCACGCCTCCACGCGTGGTAACCAACGCTGATTTGGAAAAAATCGTGGATACCAACGACGAATGGATTCGCAGCCGAACCGGAATCCGGGAACGCCACTATGCCGACGCCGGCATGGCCACCTCGCACATGGCGGTGGAGGCAGCGCAGAAACTGCTGGCGAGCAAAAATGTGAGCCCGGAAGAAATTGAGATGATCATCGTGGCGACGGTGACGCCGGACATGTTTTTTCCGGCGACGGCGTGCCTGGTGCAGAACCGGCTGGGAGCGAACAAGGCGTGGGGATTCGACTTATCCGGAGCGTGTTCGGGATTCGTATACGCGTTGACCGTGGCCCTGCAATTTGTGGGAGCGGGAACCCATCGCAAAGTGCTGGTGATCGGCAGCGACACTATGACCTCGGTGATGGACTTCACCGACCGGGCCACCTGCGTATTGTTTGGCGACGGTGCGGGCGCGGTGTTGGTGGAACCGGCCGCATCCGACGCCGAGGGCGTGCTCGATTTTCTGAACGACGTGGACGGATCAGGAGGAATGAGCCTGTACATGCCCGGCGGAGGTTCGCTCAACCCGTCTTCGCAGGAAACGGTGGCCAAGCGCATGCACTACATCCACCAGGAAGGGCAGCACGTCTTCAAGTATGCGGTGCGGCGGATGTGCGAAATCGCCACCGAACTGCTGCAGCGCAACGGGCTATCGTCCAACGATCTGGCGCTGGTAGTGCCGCACCAAGCCAATCTGCGGATCATCCGCGCCATGCAGGAACGCCTGGAATTGGACGATTCGAAAGTGATGATCAATATCGATCGCTATGGCAACACCACTGCCGCGACCATTCCGCTGGGGCTGCGCGACGCAGTCGAGCAAAAGCGCCTGAAAAAAGGCGATCTGGTATTGCTGGTTTCCGTGGGCGCGGGTTACACCACCGGGGGCATTCTGCTGCGCTGGGCGTATTGAACGTTTCGGGCCATGCCGGATGGATCGATACCGAGGCGCAATGAAAATTGGCGCGAGCCCCAACGCTGAACCTAGCCCGGCACTGCTCGCACGCTGGACATCATTCATTCTGTGGCTATCGGTGCTGGGAATCGTATTTCTTACCTTTTTCCCGTTCCAAGCGTTCCCGGTGGAGACGGCAGTCCGGCGCGTCCCGCCTTTCTTCGAGTGGTTTCTCGGCAAGCCCTCTGACCCGCCTACGGATTTTCTGAACGTTCTGCTTTTCCTGCCGTTCGGCTTCGGACTGGCGGCGCAGGCACGCCGAAAAGGCTGGAAGGGCGCGTGGCCATTGTTGGCCGCCGCCGTTGCGAGTTTCGCATTTTCGCTGCTAATCGAAGTGCTTCAGTCTTATATCCCCGACCGTGATACTTCCTGGCAGGACCTGGTCGGCAACACCTTGGGCGGGATGGTTGGTTACGTACTGTTGGTGCGGGAGGGCGGACCGATTCTGCAGTGGGCTTCGGATGCCCTCGACGCGTTGCGCAGATATATTTCGGTGCGGGTGGGGGGTGCTCTCTTCTTGCTGTGGGTGGTGCTCGGTTTAATTCTGGGCTTCACGCTGCAGGGCCAATCACGTCTGACGAATTGGGATTCGGGAATGACGCTGACGATCGGCAACTCGCCATCGGGCGATCATCCCTGGAATGGGCGCGTCACGCGGATGGAGATTGCCGATCGCGCCATGTCTTCGCGGGAACTGCAGGCAGCGGATTCCAGCAATCTTGCCGCGTCAGCCGAAGCGGATGTGGTCGCGTCGTATCCCGCGGCGGGATCGGATGTTTCTGCCGTGGGGATAGCTGTGGCGCCCGATCCGATGGCTCGGCTGTTCAAAAGCAGCCGATTCACACTTCAGATGATATGCACGACGGCTACGGATGCGCCGCCGAACAATGGTTGGATCCTGTCATTGAGCCACGGAGCGCAGGACGTTGGCTTGGCTGCGGCGCAGAAAGGCTACGACCTGGTATTTTTTCTGCGTACTCCGATGACCGATCCCGCTGATGATGAACCGCAGCTCATCGTCCCGGACATTTTTCGGACATCGCATCCCGTGAATATCGCCATCCGCTACAACTCGGCGGAACTGAGTATCTTCCACGACGGAAAACTCCTGCCCTATAGCATGTCCCTAGGGCCGGGCGCGGCGCTGCTCAGCCATTCTTCTCCGTTTCTCAGGCAATCTGAGCCGCTACGATATTATGACGCGCGCGGATATGCGGCCTTCTTCCTGTGCCTGGCATTCGTTCCGCTGGGATTGGTCCTTGCCTTCACGCCCTTCAACCCCGGGCGCGGTGCCTCGCCTGGGTGGTTGTTCATCGCCTGTGTGGTGGCGCCGCCGGTGCTGCTTGAATGTGCGCTGGTGCTCGCCAGCGGGCGGATGTTTCACGTCGTAAACGGCGTGGTGGGAGCGAGCATTCTCTTGGGTAGTTGGATGGTGTTTCGTTTGCCGCAACAGCGGATCGATGGGAGTGGAGTGTAGGCGGGCGATCGAGCGGCGGATTTTTTGTGACGATACTTACTGGCTGCTCGGAATCCCGGCGAGCGGGGAGGGGGGTGCCCGCCGGGAAGTCCGAGCAGCGGATTAAATCTGGGTAGTCGCAACAGCACCCTTGCGGGCCACCATGCGAACCACGAAGGCGGAGAGAATCATTAGCGATCCCACCATGACTAGGCGCAACGGTTCCGGAGCCGCGCTAACGTAATGCGCGTAGGGAAGCGCGAAAGCGGGAATCAAATTCGTAGCGCCGCTCTGGGCGGCCGGGGCGTGGAACGTGTCGGCAGCGGTAGGCATCGCGGCGATCAGGAGCGAAAGAAAACCGGTTGTCAGTGCTGCTTTCATTTTGGATCCCCCTGGGGTCGGAGCTGATATTTTGTAAATCACAACTTGCTTAAGAGCACCGGTATGGCCAAAGGATCCTGAGGCATTTGATTGATTTAGAAGGGTTTATCTCGCTGGCGCGTGTTTCAATCTGAGACGATAGGAAACGAATTTCCTCGGGAATGGAAAGTGCTTTGGGGACTAATCCGGCCGTACTAGCAGCGCGAAATCATCGGTACTACAGGTGTCCGAAAATCGATAGTACTTTTGGATTTCAAAAACTATCGGCGGTGCAGGCTCCGCAATTTCTTAGGTTTCCGCTGCGCCATTAGAGTTAGAGAATGGCGCGTAAATGCTATGAAGTAGTTAATGGCGCGCCCACCCGGATATATTGCCGAAGGCACGCAAATAAGCTAGCGTACAGATATGGTGAAGGAAGCCGCCAAAAGTCTGCGGGTGTGCATATTATCTCCGCATCCGATGGTTCTGGAAGAGTTCCATCGGCTACTCGAGAATTCCCCTTTTCAGTTGGTCGTGAAACAGCTCGAGTCCACGCTGGCGCCGGATCTGCGGTCGCTGCAGGTGCCGCGGGCGGCGGTGTTCGTGATCGACGCGCATGCGGCTCCGCGAGCGGCGAACGCGCTGATCGGAAACGTTCTGGAACGCTATCCCAACGGGCGATTGATCGTGGTGGATCAGAAATTCAAAGAGGCGAGCAGCTACGCGCTGCTGCGCATGGGCGTAAAAGGTTTGCTGACGTATTCCGAGGCGCGCGAACAACTGGTGCATGCGCTGCCGTTGGTCGCCAGCGGAGGCTTCTGGGTGCCGCGAGAACTGCTGTCGCGCTTCGTTGACACCATTCTGAACGGGATGCGCGGGCGCAGGCCGCAAGCGGAGGCCAATACCGAGCTTAGCCGGCGCGAGCGCGAAGTGCTGGACGGATTGCTCGAGAACCTGGCCAACAAAGAAATCGCCGGCCGGTTGAATATTTCCGAGCGCACCGTGAAATTTCACGTTTCCAACTTATTGGCGAAGTTCAACGTACGCCGGCGCGCCGACCTCATCTTGCTTTGCTACCAGCAGAGAAGCCAGAACCCGTGACGCGCACTCGCGCCCCTGTTCGCGGTACGATTATGACTTCATGAGTTCCACCGTAAATTCGAGCGCGCTGGCGCCTCCCCCAGCGGAATCGTTGCGCCCGAACCTGCTGCAGTGCGCCTTGCTTTTTCTCTTGCTGGCCCTGATCTATCACCACATTCTCGCCGAACTGGTGCGCCAGTGGTGGGACGATCCGAATTTCTCGCATGGTTTTCTGGTTCCTCTATTTTCTGCGTTCATCGTGTGGCACGAGCGCGCCAGTTACCGGAATATCCGGCTGCATCCTTCTGGGTGGGGCCTGGTAATCGCTGCCGGAGCGCTGCTGGAGCTGGTCCTCGGCGTTCTGGGCGCCGATGATTTTCTTTCACGATCGTCTCTTCTATTTCTGTTCGCGGGGATGATCGTCTACTTTGCCGGCTGGGAAATGTTTCGCCGGGCGTTCTTTGCGTGGGCGATTTTGTTTCTGGCGATTCCGATTCCGGTGATCGTCTTCAATGAAGTGGCGCTGCCGCTGCAGTTCCTGGCTTCGCGCCTGGCCACCGGCCTGTTGCAATTCCTGGGCGTGCCGGTGCTGCGGGAAGGCAACGTAATCCGGCTGCCGTCGATGTCGCTCGAGGTGGTGGAGGCTTGTAGCGGGATCCGCTCGCTGATGTCGCTGGTGACGCTGGCAGTGTTTTACGGCAAGCTGCTCGAAGAGCGCTGGCTGAACCGGATAATCCTGGTGCTGGCCGCGATCCCGATCGCTGTGGCCGCCAACGGTCTGCGAGTGATGGGAACCGGATTGCTGGGGCAATATTGGAGTCCGGATAAGGCCGAGGGATTTTTCCACACGTTTTCCGGATGGATTATTTTTGTTCTGTCGCTGGGAATGCTCTACTTCATCCACTGGATGTTGCATTGGCGCGATCGCGCACACCAGCAGGAGGCGCTATGACCCCGGCGGTGACCTCCTGGCTGCGTTTCTCGGCGCTAGCGCTGCTTCTGGCGGGCACAGCGGCGTTGCTGCAGGCCAGGAACCGCGCGGAGGTCCTGCCGCCCCACAGCGACCTTCCCAACTTTCCCATGCGCGTCGGAGACTGGGCCGGGGTTGATGCACCGTTGAGCCCGAGTATCTTGCGCGCGCTTGGCCCCGGTGAATTTCTGTCCCGTGCTTACCAACGCAGTGCCAATGACCCCTACGTCTCATTGTTCATCGCTTTTTTCCCCAGCCAGCGGCAGGGCGACACGATTCATTCCCCCCGGAATTGCCTGCCGGGCTCTGGATGGACGCCGATCGAAGCGGGCCGGATCCCTCTTTCCGTGGCGGGCCCGCGCACAATCGAGGTGAACCGCTATGTGATCGCCAAGGGAATGGACCGGGACATGGTGCTTTACTGGTATCAGGCGCATGGTCGGGTGACTCCCAGCGAATATTGGGCCAAGATTTTTCTAGTGACCGACGCCGTGCGCGAGAATCGTTCCGATGGAGCGATGATTCGCGTGATCACTTCGATTATGGATGGTGAGAACGAGCTGTCGGCACAGGATCGCGCGCTTCAATTCACTTCCCAGCTTGTTCCCACGCTCTCGTCGTATATCCCCCAATAGGAAAAATCCCCTTTGCGGCTATAATTCCAGCTTCCGGTTGCAGACCCCATCGGACGACTGCGCAAATATGCCGAGCTTCTCCATCCACAATTTTGGTTGCCGGGCCACCCAGGCTGACGCGGACGCCATCGAGGGCGCGCTGGTTTCGCGCGGCTACCACCGGCTTGCTGCGGACGACCTAGCGAACCTGGTGGTCCTGAATACCTGCACGGTGACGGCCGCTGCCGACGCCCAGACCCGCGACGCGATTCGGAAGATTCATCGGGCCAATCCGCTGGCTCGCATCGTGGTGACGGGATGTTACGCGCAGCGCGCGCCGGAAGAATTGGCAAGCATTCCGGGAGTGTCATGGGTTGTGGGGAATTCCCACCAAGCAGAAATCCCGCGGATTGTGGACGAAGAATTTGCGCCGCCTGCGATCGCGAAGCAGGGTCCGCGGTCCGACGGAAGTTTTTACCCGCTTTCGCGCCTCGATTCCGACCCTCTTTCCATCGCGCGCGCCCCTGCAAAAATTATTACCGGAAACATTTTCGCGGACGCCAGCATATCGCTGAGCGCCGTCACTGCCGGCGAAGGCGATCGCACCCGTCCCATCCTGAAAGTTCAGGACGGATGTAATCAGCGTTGCGCCTACTGCGTGATTCCGTCGGTGCGCGGACGCAGCCGGAGCCTTCCACCCGATGCCGTCATCGGCGAAGTCCTCCGGCTGGCGAATGCCGGCACAAAAGAAATCGTGCTCAGTGGGATTAATTTGGGGAGTTACGGCCGCGACCTGGATCTGCGCGCGGGACTGCCCGGCCTGGTGGGCCGCATCCTGAGCGAGACGCCGCTCGAGCAGCTCCGCTTCAGCTCCATCGAACCCATGGACGTCACCCAGGACTTTGTGGATTTGGTGGCATCCTCTGAGCGCCTGGCGCCCCATTTCCACATGCCCCTGCAGTCGGGATCGGACCGCGTTCTGCGTAACATGCGCCGCTGGTATCGCGCCGATCACTATGCGCGGCGCCTCGAACTTATTCATGAGCGATTGCCGAACGCAGCGATCGGCGCCGATGTGATCGTTGGCTTTCCAGGGGAAAGCGACGCGGATTTTCAAGCCACGCTGGCGTTCGTGGCCGCCCACCCGTTCAGCTATTTGCATGTGTTTTCGTATTCCGCGAGGCCGGGAACGGCGGCGGCGCAGTCCACCGAGCAGGTCGGACCAGCGGAAATCCGGGTTCGTGCGCGGGCCCTGCGGGCATTGGCAGCGGAGAAGGCGGCAGAGTTTCGAGGCGCGCAGGCCCTGGCGGGAGGCACGCTGCGGGGTCTCACCTTGCACCGCCGCGGCGAAAACTGGACCGAGGCGATCACCGGAAACTATCTGAAAATGCGCGTCGCTGGCCACTGGGATGCGAATCAATGGGTCGAGGCTCGCATCTCCACGGATCCCAGCCTGTCCGTGGCTCGAGCGGACTTGGGGATGCTGAACAATCCCTCTCTCGACAGTCTACGACCTTCAGGAATCGCGAAGCCAGGCAAGAGCGGGTAGAGCGGCTAGTCGGCGGGTCTAATTCTGGGTCGCGGAGCGCATTTCTCGGCGAGCGCGCGGTTCAATTCTCCAATCAGCGCCATCAGCTTACTGGAGTCCTTTTCTTGCGAAGCCTTTTCACACAACAGTTCCCATCCTTGCTTTTGTTCACTGGACATGTGTGCCCCCCGTGGAGCACTTCATTTCTATCACCCACGCGGCGCGGCTTCTGTTCCTTTGGGGACATGGCGACTTGGGAACGTATTCGACGGCGCAGCCGGCCCTAGCCCTCGAAAATTACTTGCGAGAAAGCCAAGTTGCCGCTGTGGGTGATAGAAATCGAGATGTGCTGCACGCCCATCCGTTCGGCAAGCTCACCGGCAACGCCTGCCAGACGCAAGGTGGGCTTGCCGCTGGGCTGATTGATCACTTCGATGTCGCGCCAGCGTACCCCGCGGCTCCAGCCGGTGCCGAGGGCTTTCATCACCGCCTCCTTCACCGCGAAACGAGCGGCGTAGCGCTCGTATTTGTGTTTGTGACGCTCGCAGTACGCTATCTCGGTGGGGGTGTACAGGCGCTCGAGGAACGGCGCCCCGTGCCGGATGATGGCCGCTTCAATGCGGTCGATTTCGGCAATGTCGATGCCCATTCCGACGATCATCTCGACTGCCTCCGGTGCGCGCGGCGTCACCCAACATAACTTCGGAACGCGGCGATTTACGCCACGCATCCACGCATATCCTATAATGAATGGTGCCCCGCTTCCGCGCGATGTGCGATGAATCCCGTGGGCCAACTCATGACCAAATCGAAATCACCAGCCAAACCTCGACCATCGAAGAACGCGAAGAGTCCAAAAAATCCCGCCTCTCTATGGAACCTTCGCAAGACCAACGGAATTCAAATCCTCCAGGCGTCCCCGTTGCTTCGATACGATTGGCTGCGGCACGGGTTTTCCACCCGGCCGGGCGGCGTGAGCGAACTGGTTAAGACGGTCAGCGGCAAGCGCAAGCCCGAAAAGGTCTTCAACCTGGGCTACACGGATTGGGATACGCGCGCGCGTGTGGACGCAAACCGTGCGACCCTACGTGCCGCCTTGGACGCACCGACCATGCCGCTGATCGCCCTGCGGCAGATTCATTCCGACGTAATCCACAACATCGACCGCGCGCCCGAGACGCCGCTGCAAGGCGACGCCGTGATTACCCAAACCCCGGGATTGCTGCTTAGCGTGCAGACCGCCGATTGCGTTCCGATACTGATTGTCGATCCCAAGCGACGCGTGGTGGCCGCCGTCCACGCAGGCTGGAAAGGGACGCTGCGCCGCATCGCGGGCAAGACCGCCGGACAAATGCAGATGCTATATGGCTCGCACCCAAAAGACCTTGTGGCGGCGCTCGGTCCCGGGATCGCGCGATGCTGTTTTGAGGTGGGCCCCGAAGTGGTGAAGGAGTTCGACAGCCAATTCGCTGCAGCGCAGGAGTGGTTTGAGGGTCCGTACGAAGCGATGGTCTCCGGCGAGGACCGCAATCCACTAGCGTGGCTGACGATGATGCCGCCCGGTCACGTCCCGCCGCCACCGCGCGCTATGCTCGACCTGCACGCCGCCAACCGCACGATCCTGCTCGAAGCAGGATTGGCGCCTCAAAATATCTTCGCAAGCGATCTATGCACCGCGACGCGCACCGATCTCTTCTTCAGCTACCGGCGCGAACGCGAAACGGGCAGGATGATGGCCGCGATTGGGATTGCGGAGAAATAAAAAGGGGCTTCGTCCAATATCGCCGGCGAAGCCCCTTTTGTGTTCTCGACGCTTGCTATTTCTTCTCGGGTTCGCTGGCCGGACCGACAGCGGCTTCCTCTTCCAGAATGGCTGCGGCCGCGGCGATGCGGTCACCTTCGTCAAGGCGCAATAGGCGCACCCCCTGTGTCGACCGCCCAGCTTCCCGAATTTCGCCGGAGTGCACGCGGATGACCTTGCCCTGCCCGGTGATGATCATCACGTCGGATTCTTCACTAACCTGCAAAGCCGCGACCACCGATCCGTTACGGTCGGTTGACTTCAGATTGATCACGCCTTTCCCTCCGCGGGACGTAACGCGATATTCCGCGAGCGGCGTTCGTTTGCCGTAGCCTTTTTCCGATACCGTCAGCATCAGCGACGTGAGCGAATCGCGGATCTGGTCGCTTTCGAGTTCATCCAGGTTTTGCGACGTCGTTTTGAATTCCTTTTCGATGATGGCGAAATCCACTTGCGCGGCGTCCATGCTCACCACGTAATCGCCCTTCCCCAGATCCATTCCGTTCACCCCGCCGGCTTGCCGGCCCATCGGCCGCACTTCCGTTTCGCGGAACAGGATGGCCTGGCCGTCGTGGCTAGCCAGGAACATCATCTGCTTGCCATCGGTCACCTTCGCGCCAATCAGTTCGTCTTCGCCATCGAGGTTGATCGCGATGATCCCGGAGGGACGCGGATTGGAATATTCCGCCAGCCCGGTTTTTTTCACCGTTCCGTTACGGGTGGCCAGGAACACAAACCGGCCTTCCTCTTCGAGATTGCGCGCCGGGACTACCGCTCGCAAGGTCTCCCCTTCCTGGAAGCGCACCAGGTTGCTGATCGCTTTTCCGCGTGTGGCCGCGGCCGCTTCGGGGATCTCATACACCTTGAGCCAATACACGCGGCCCTTCGAGCTGAACAGCAGAATGTAGCTGTGCGCGGAGGCCACGAAAAGATGCTCGACGAAGTCTTCTTCTCGCGTCTTCGCTCCGATACGCCCCTTGCCGCCTCGCGATTGATGGCGGTAAATGTCCACCGGAGTCCGCTTGATGTAGCCCGCATGGCTCACGGTAATCGCCATTTCCTCGTCTTTGATCAAGTCTTCGATCTTGATCTCGTCCACGCGGTCGACGATCTGCGTTCGCCGTTCGTCGCCGTAATCCTTCAGAATTTCCTGAAGTTCCGCGACGATCACCGCGCGCAGTTTCTTTTCGCTGGCCAGAATTTCCTTCAGCTCGGCGATTTTCTTCTGTAGTTCCTTCAATTCCTCAAGAATCTTCTCGCGCTCGAGTTGCGTCAGGCGGTGCAGTTGCAGATCCAGGATCGCCTGGGCTTGCCGGTCGCTGAACTTCCACGTCTCCATCAAGCCGTCTTTGGCTTCCTTGGGCGACTTCGACCGCCGAATGAGCTTGATGATGTCGTCGAGGTGTTCGAGCGCTTTCTTGAAACCGAGCAGGATGTGCTCGCGTTCTTGCGCTTTGCGCAAATCGAACTCGGTGCGCCGGCGCACCACGTCCACGCGGTGCTGGATGAAGAGATGCAGCATCTGCAGCAGGCCCAGCTCGCGCGGCTGGCCGCCCACGATGGAGAGCAGGATCATGCCGAAAGATTCCTGCATCTGGGTATGTTTGAAGAGGTGGTTCAGGATGATCGTGGGCTCTTCATCGCGCTTGATTTCGATAACGATGCGCATGCCGTCGCGATCGCTTTCATCGCGGATATCCGAGATCCCTTCTATTTTTTTCGTCTGGATTAATTCCGCGATGTGCTCGATCAAGCGCGACTTGTTCACCTGATACGGTAGCTCGGTCACCACAATGTCTTGCCGATCTTTGCCGCGCTGCTCGATGGAGGCCTTGGCGCGTACCTGGAACGTCCCGCGCCCGGTCTTGTAGGCTTGCTCGATGCCTTCTCGCCCGTAGATGTAGCCGCCGGTGGGAAAATCCGGCCCGGGAATGATCTTCATGACTTGCTTCAGGCTGGCTTCCGGGTCGCCGATCAGCAGAATCGCCGCCTCCACCGTTTCGCGCAGGTTGTGCGGCGGAATATTAGTGGCCATGCCTACAGCGATGCCGGTGGAACCGTTAATCAGCAGGTTGGGCGTGCGCGTGGGTAGTACGCTTGGCTCTTGGGTGCTCTCGTCAAAATTGGGTACGAAATCGACAGTTTCCTTTTCGATATCCGCGAGCATTTCCTCGGCGATTTTCGCAAGGCGGGCTTCGGTATACCGCATCGCCGCCGGCGGATCGCCGTCCACCGATCCGTAGTTTCCCTGGCCGTCCACCAGCGGATAGCGCATGTTGAACGTCTGCGCCATGCGCACCAGCGCGTCGTACACCGGGGTGTCGCCGTGCGGGTGAAATTTGCCGAGCACTTCGCCGACGATCTTGGCGCATTTCCGGTAGGACTTGTTCGACGCCAGGCCCAGCTCGTACATTCCATACAAAATGCGCCGATGCACCGGCTTCAAACCGTCGCGCACATCCGGAAGAGCGCGCCCGATGATCACGCTCATGGCGTAGTCGAGATACGACTTCTTCATCTCGGCTTCGATATCGCGTGAAATTATCTCGCTCTTGTTGATTTCGTCAGCCATTCGCTCCCTCGCGCGATCTGTCAATCGCGTGCGTTACAGTTCTTTGCCCCGCCGATCCTGATCGCTAGCGCCGCCCCCGAAGTCCCTCGCGTTTGCCACTCGCCTTACGTGGGTCTTCCCGTGCGCTCCAGCACGTACGATTTCACCGTCTCAAAAGCCGAGGCGTTATTGGTAAAACGCTCTGCCGCAAAGTGAGCTTCCCACTGCCGCAAAAGCGCGGCGCATTCGGCCGCGTCCTTACATTCAAACGCCACGCCCTGCTCGTTGTTCGGACTCTCCGTCGGCGACGCTGCAAAATCCGAACAACTCAGCCCCTTCAAGCCCGGCAGAATTTTCCACGTCAGCTGGAAAAACAAGTTTGCCCACCGCTCGCTAGATATCCAGGTTCACTACTTCCAGTGCGTTTTCTTTGATGAAGTTGCGGCGCATCTCCACGTTTTCACCCATCAGCGTCGAAAAAATTTCTTCCGCCGCAACCGCATCCTCCAGCTTCACCTTCAACAGCGTCCGCGTCTCCGCATTCATCGTGGTTTCCCACAATTGCTCGGGGTTCATTTCCCCCAGGCCCTTGAACCGGGTGATATTGAATTCGCTCTTGGCGTCTTCCAGCACGTAAGACAGCAGCGCGCTGGCGTCTTCCTTCACTACTTTCGCGCCTTTATGAACGATCGAAAAAGGCGGACGGTTCAGCGATTCGATCGAGGCTCCCAGGGTGCGCAAGCGCTTGTATTCGGCCGATGCAACCAGCGCCCAGTTCACCCGCCTCTCCCCGCCGTTGGTAAACACCAGCTCGTACATGCTGTGTTCTTCGTCGAATACGATTTTGTCTTCCAGCTCCAGCTTCGCTTTCTCCATCGCCTTGCTTAGCGCCGCGAGCTTCTTCTTGTCTTCGAAATCGACTTTTTTCTCGATCTCGCTTTCCGCCAGCAGGTCCACGATCTTCCGCTCGTGCAACCGGCGCCCCAGCTTGGCCGCCACCTGGTCGTATTCCTGCACGTTCAGCAGGAATGTGGTCAGGTCTCCGGCAGAAATCACCTTGCCATCCTTGCCTTTCACTTCGTGCTCTTCGGTGGCGCGCTTCATTAGTTCGCGTGCGAACTCGCGCTCGTCGCGGATGTAGCGGTCCATCTTTCCGCGCTTCACCCGGTACAGCGGGGGCTGCGCGATATAGATGTGTTCTTTTTCGATCAACTCGCGCATGTGCCGGAAGAAAAACGTGAGCAGCAGCGTGCGGATGTGGCTGCCGTCCACGTCGGCGTCGGTCATCAGAATCACTTTGTGATAGCGCAGCTTGGACGCGTCGAAATCGTCTTTGCCAATTCCCGTACCCAGCGCGGTGATGATGCACCGAATTTCTTCGTGGCCGAGCATCTTGTCGTAGCGAGCCTTCTCGACGTTGAGGATTTTTCCTTTGAGCGGCAGGATCGCCTGGTACTTTCGGTCGCGCCCCCCTTTGGCCGAGCCGCCGGCGGATTCTCCCTCAACCAGAAACAGCTCGCACCGCGCTGGATCGCGTTCCTGGCAGTCCGAAAGCTTCCCGGGCAAGCCGCTCGAATCGAGCGCCGATTTTCGCCGGGTCAACTCGCGAGCCTTGCGGGCCGCTTCGCGCGCGCGCGCCGCATCGATGCATTTTCCGATGATCTTCCGCGCGATCGACGAATGCTTATCGAAGTATTCGCCGAGTTTCTCGTTCACCAACTGCTCCACCGTTCCCTTGATGTCGCTATTCAACTTGCCTTTGGTTTGCCCTTCAAACTGCGGTTGCGGCAACTTCACGCTCACCACCGCCACCAGCCCCTCGCGGACGTCGTCTCCGTTGATCGAAACCTCGTCCTTCTGTTCCTTCAGCATCCCCACCGCGTTCGCATAGTTATTGATGGTCCGCGTCAGCGCCGAGCGAAACCCGGAAAGATGCGTGCCCCCGTCCACCGTGTTGATGGTGTTCGCGAACGCAAAAATATTTTCCGCGTAGCTATCGTTGTATTGGATGGCAATTTCCATGTCCACGTCTTGGCGCCGGCCCTCCATGTAAATCGGAGAGTCGTGCAGCACCTCTTTCCCGCGGTTCAGGTGCTTGACGAATTCGGCGATTCCGCCCCCGAATCGAAACTCTGTTTTCTTCCCGCTGCGATCGTCTTCGAGGGTGATTTTCAAGCCCTTGTTCAGGAACGCCAGCTCGCGCAGCCGTTGCGCAAGCGTGTCGTAGCTGAATTCCGAAACCGTGAAAATCGACGGGTCGGGATGAAACGTGATTTTGGTCCCGGTTTTGCGCGTTTTTCCGGAAGCCTTCAGCTTCGAGGTCGGCGCGCCTTTCTCGTATGACTGCTCCCACACCTGGCCATCCCGCCAGATCTCCAGCGACAGCCAATCCGACAACGCGTTGACCACCGATACGCCCACGCCATGGAGCCCGCCAGACACCTTGTAGGTGTCGCTATCGAACTTTCCACCGGCGTGCAGCACTGTCATCACCACTTCGGCCGCCGGCTTCTTTTCCGTCGAGTGCATGTCCACTGGAATCCCGCGGCCGTTGTCGACCACGGTTACCGAATTATCCGCGTGCACCGTGACGTTGATTTCATCGCAATAGCCGGCCAGCGCTTCGTCCACCGAGTTGTCCACCACTTCCCAAACCAGATGGTGCAGGCCCATCTCGCCGGTGGATCCGATGTACATCGCGGGACGTTTACGCACCGCTTCCAGGCCGGCGAGCACCTTAATGGAAGTCGCGTCGTACTTATGCCCCTGTGCCTTTACGGCACCAGAATCTTTTTCAGACATGCTTGAGCATCTCCTGATTCATGTGCTGGGAAGGCGGGTCGCGCGGATGTGCTCGACACTTGCCTTGCCCTGTGGCTTCCATCCGAAGACGGAGCTCGAAGGGTTGCTGCTTCATCCCGCCTTGTTCCGAAATTTTCGGGAAGACGTGGCGAAGACTCTATTTCATTCCCCCGAAGGGGTTGCTCCGGATGGCGCCGTCCTCATCCCCATGGATTCTGGGCTCTGGCGCTTGCTAAGGCGAAAGCGACCCGGGCTAAGTACCGGTAAAGGAGGAAATCTGACCGGAACGAACAAGTAAATTTTACCCAAATTCGGGCGGATTCACAACAGAATTCGGGGCCCCGGGGCACGCTTATCCATATATTTTTCAGTATTTTAGAGGATTCTCACCGAATCGCCGGGGGTCGCTGACGCAGTGGCACTTTGCGATGTTTCAAGGGTGAAAATGGCGGCCTGAATTCGCTACCGCGGCGGGGAATCGGAACGTGCCCGAATCAAATTCGCATCGGCATTACCACATATCGATAGCGCGAAGTGCTGTCTCCGGTGGGGCGCAACTGCCCGGCAGACTGATCGTCCTTCAATTCGAACGCGATCGGTCCATCGCCGCACGCCGCGAGAAAATCGAGAAGGTACTGCGCATTGAAGCCGATCGACATCGGCTCGCCCTTATATTCCTTTTCGATGGCTTCCTTCGCTTCGCCGTATTCCGGGCTGGACGATGAAATTTCCAGGCCTTCTGCAGCCAAAGTGAATTTCACCGCATGCGACCGCTGGTCGGCGAGTTGCGATACGCGCCGGAGAGCATCCTGCAGCTCGCTGCGCTCGAGCACCACCGTTTTGTTCGGATCCTTGGGCAGAACCGCCTCGTAATTCGGAAATTGCCCGGTGAGTTTTCGCGAAGTGAGCAGCCGCTCGCCGCGCTGGAAAAATAGATGGCTTTCATCCTGCGCGAAATCGATCAACGAATCTTCATCCGCGTCGGCAGCCAGTCGCTGCACTTCAGACATCGCCTTTTTGGGGACCAATACCCGCAACTCGCTGCCCAACCCTTCGAGCTTGTGCTCCGCCTCGACCATTGCCAGGCGATGACCGTCCGTTGCTACCATCGTGATGGTCGTAGGCTTTAGCACCAACAGCGCTCCATTAAGCGTGTATCGCGATTCCTCCATCGAAATCGCAAAACTGGTCTTGGCCACCAACCCAGAAACCAGCTTGGCGGGAATCTTCACCAGGGCATGCGGAAACGGCGGCAGGGCCGGGAAATTATCTTTCGACATTCCCACCAGCTTGTACGTCTTGCGTCCGCACGTAATCTGTATCCAATGGTTATCGAGCAATTTGAATTTGATTTCTTCATCAGGCAGCAGGCGCACCAGTTCGAGTAGCTTCTTTGCCGGTATCGTGCCTGAGCCTTCGGTCTTCACTTTGGCATCGCAAGACGTGCGGATGCTGAGCTCCAGGTCGGTGGCGGTAATGGTCAGCCGGCCGCCGGTAGCTTCCACGAGAATATTGGAAAGAATGGGAATGGTGGTCTTGCGCTCGACCACACCCTGCGTCAGCTCGAGTTCTTCTTGCAAATCGAATTTCTTGACGCTGAATTCCATTATGTCGTCCCCTCGTTTATAAGGCGATGCACCGGGTGTCTTTAAATCTTAATCTTTAACAGCTATTAATATAAACCCGTCGCCGTCGCCGCACCTGTGTAAATCATGGAAAACTCGCTCCAACTGGGCTCTAGTTGTTGTTTGGGGTCTCGCATAGTCTGTGTATCCTGCTGCGTTACTGCGGATAAAACTGGCTTGGTGATAGGCAACCCGGAGTCCACATTTACGTCCACAGTTTTATTCACAGCCGAAATGCAGGGCGGGAGCATGCCTCGTTAGATAAAGCTATCCGAATGAGTCGAGTAGCTTGTTGATTGTTTTGTTTAAATCTTTATCGCTGTGCCGCAGCGTCTCAATCTTGTTGATGGAATGCATCACGGTGGTGTGGTGCTTGCCGCCAAATTGGCGCCCGATTTCCGGCAATGACGCCGACGTGAGTTTTTTCACGATGAACATCGCCACCTGCCGCGGGAAGGCGATCACTTTCGAATTGCTCCGCACCTTCAGATCCTGCGGCCGCAATCCGAAATGGTCTCCCACCCGCTTCTGAATCTGATCGATGGTGACCTTCTTTTCCTGGGTGTCGATGATGTTCTTTAACACTTGCTGCGCGGTAGAGATGGTCATATCCACGCCGGTTAGCGAGGAATACGCGATCAAACGGATCAGCGCGCCTTCCAGCTCCCGCACGTTGGATTTGATCGAGCGCGCGATGTATTCCGCCACGTCGTCGGAAAGGTGGGCGTGCTCGGTATCCGCCTTCTTTTGCAGGATGGCGATCTTGGTCTCCAGGTCCGGCGCCTGGATATCCGCGATCAATCCCCACTCAAATCGCGACCGCAGCCGTTCCTCCAGCGAGGAAATTTCTTTCGGCGGGCAATCGGACGAAATTACCACCTGTTTCTGCTGATCGTAGAGCGCGTTGAAGGTATGGAAGAACTCCTCTTGGGTGCGCTCGCGGGTGGCAATGAATTGAATGTCGTCCACCAGCAATACGTCCATGGTCCGGAAGCGATCGCGGAAGCTGGCCATGCGGTCGAAGCGCACCGCGGCAATCACTTCGTTCGTAAATTTTTCCGCGCTGATGTAGGTGAGCCGCAACGATGGGTTTCGCAATTTCAACTCATGCCCGATCGCTTGCATCAAGTGCGTCTTGCCTAGTCCTACTCCGCCGTATAGAAACAGCGGGTTGTACGATTTCGAGGGCTGCTCGGCGACGGCGCGCGCCGCCGCATGCGCGAATTGATTGCTTCCGCCCACCACGAAGGTGTCAAACCGGTAGCGCGGGTTCAGCTGATTATTCGACGAATCGAAATCCAGTCGAGCCTGCGGCGGAGCCGGAGCGACCGGCTCGGCGGCCTCCGTGCAGATAAAGTCGATCTGAAGATTGGGCATGCCCAGTTCGGCCAGTACCGCCTGCAAAAACTGTCCGTAGGTCTCCGTAAGGCGTTTCCGGAACAGGCGGGTGGGGATGCGCACCACCAAACGGTCTTCCTGCTCGTTTTCGAGGCGGGTGGGACGGAACCATGTGGCGAAGCTGTGGGGATTGACGCGGCGCTCCATGTGTTGGAGGATCTTGTCCCAACGGTTCATCGGCAAAGCTAACCCTTCCGGCGATTTCCACTGTTGTGGAAATGCTGTGCAAAACACCCTTTGACGCGAGGCTCTCGGATTTTATGGCGGGCAGGTTGCCGGCTGCTCATATCCCCAAACTACTCGCATCTGGCAACTCGGAAGACGCGAGCCGGGATTCTGCCTAAATAGAGCGGGTAGAGCAAGAGAAAATTGAGAGAAGCGAATGCACAGCTCCCACATAAAACCCACAGGATTTCCACAACCATAGTTTTGCGTTGCTTTCTCCGCTTTTCTCTGTGTGCAGAGCGATGCCAAAACGGGAAAACTCATGGCGCCGGGTTTTGATGCTCCTGTTTTTCTGGGGTCGTCTGGTGCGCATGGTCTGGACGGCCAAACGCATAGATGCCGGCCGCATTGGTGGCCAGAACCAAACGATCCGGCTCCACCAGGATGGAAACAGGCATCACCCGGCCGCCTTCCCTGGTGTAGGTGCGATATGTGGCGCGGCGATCGCCATCGCGATCGAACCGCACCAGTTGATCGCCCAGCGCCATCCATATATCGTTCGATTCTGGATCGACGCCAAACGCGTCAATCACCGGTTTCAACGTGGGAGTGCCCGCGCCATCGTCTTGTCGCGCGATTTCACGGCGCGCGGCTTGGGCGCGCGGCAAATACTCGATCGCCGTCGCTGAAAATTCCAATGACACATGGCCGAGCAAATCGTATTGCCTCACCGTCGGCTCCGGCACGTAGCTAAATGCGTAATAAATGTGGCCGTGGATATCCGCGAGCAGGCGTCCGGCGTTCAGAAAGCGGTTGAGGCGCGAACGATCCGCCAGATCAACCAGCGACCCGATGTCGCGAATCGTTTCTCCGCGCGCATCGAAAATTTCAACCAGGTGATTGGACTGCACGCTGGCCACCGCAACTTCTCCGTCCGCGAGCGCGGCCACCGAAGTGGGCGCGGCCACGCCGATGCGGCCGGTTTCTCGTCCATCCGCGGCAAAAATATCCACCGCCGCGGCGGCGATGTCCGCAATGTAGACTCGCCCCGATGCGTCGACATCCAGATCCTGGCCATAGGCGCCCGCCGCTTCCTTCGAATCCGGTGGGGCTGCTGAAATCTGCCCGATGCGTTTTCCACCCGCGGAATATATTTCCACCACTGCTCCCGGCCCCGACAGCACGTAGTAAAGCCCGGCGGTGCTGCGCCGGATAGCGCGCACATCCGGACCTGCATCGGGGAACAACCGAACCTGCGCGAGGAGTTCCTGCTCTTCCATTTGCGGAGCCTGGGCGATCGCGAGCACCGCCATCGCGCCCGCCGCTGCAAATATGAAAACACCCTGCGCCCGCAACGCAAAACTACGCTGGGTTAGCGAACCGAGGTTACGAATCCACTTTGGCAAGATCATATTGGATGGCGAAACGAGCGCTCGCTGCAAACCCCACGCGGCAGCCACGACCTACGAATTGCAAAACCTGTTCGGATCAGTCGATGTGGAACGTCACCCGTTCGATGTTCACCGCCCGCCCGTCCTCCGGGTTGACGTCGATAAACACCGTGTTCATCTGCACGTTGCCTTCCGCCACCGAGAATCGCGCCGGCAGCGCATCCTGAAAACGCCGGATGATCGGATCCTTTTCCATTCCGATCACCGAGTCGTGCGGCCCGGTCATGCCCACATCGGTGATAAATGCGGTGCCCCCCGGCAGAATCCGGGCATCCGCGGTAGCCACATGGGTGTGCGTTCCTACCACTGCGGACACCCGGCCATCCAGGAACCAGCCCATCGCCTGTTTCTCCGAAGTGGTCTCCGCGTGCATATCCACCAGGATCACTTTGACGTCCGGAGGAATTTTCTCGAGCTCCGCCGAGGCGGTTCGAAATGGATCATCGATCGGAGTCATGAAGGTGCGGCCCTGCAAGTTGAGTACCGCGAATTTCATTCCGTTCTTTTCCCCTACGTATAGTCCGGAGCCCGGCGAACCCGGCGGAAAATTTGCCGGCCGCAGCAGCCGGGGCTCGTGCGGGAAATACTCGAAAATCTCTTTGCGATCCCAGATGTGGTTGCCGCCCGACAACACCGAGATGCCCAAGGCGATTAAATCTTCCGCGATTTTAGGTGTGATCCCGAATCCCGCCGCGGAGTTCTCGGCGTTGGCGATCACCAGATCCACCGACCTTTGGGCCACAATGTCCTGCAAGCGGTCGTGAACGATCCTTCGCCCAGGAGAGCCAACGATGTCGCCGATGAATAGCAGTCGCATGAGGTCCCGCGAAGCGAGACTCTAGAGACTAGAGGCTGCCGACGCGAAAGAAAAGTAAAATTCTGGTCCACGAAACGCGTTTGCCTTGTTCGACCCTCCTCTCGCGGACTCGCGCCCCGCGGCACCTCCAGCCCTGCTACAATCAGGTGGGAGCTGTTCTGCGAAGCAGGTGACTGCGCGAAAACCTTTTGAACCAACACTGGATCCCAGGGTGCCCGCGTCGTCCTGCCCTTGTGCATGTCCCCAGCCTTTCCCCGATTCCGAATTCGCATCCGGACGCGCTTCCCGCGCTATTCCGGGGACGAATTCGGGGTCGGGAGTGGGCACGGGAAAGCCTTAAAGCAGGCGCTGGGTGCCCGACTTAACACGTGGGGTTCAGGGTTTAGCTCAGCACGGCCGAGTGGATCGGCTCCCTTATGATTAGGGTGACGTAGCCGTAGCGCATACCCCAGGGATGCCTGCGGGCGGCCTTCGCGACCTCCTGGCTGGCTCCTGTCAGTCGGCCTTCGCTTCCTTGCCCGCCAAGCGCCCGCCAGACCCACCTAGCGCCTTCCAGCCCTTGTTTCCGCATCCCCTAAGTGCGACCATGCTCGGATGAACCCCGGCCACTCTGTCGATCTGGGATTGGCGCTTACGGCTGCCCTGGTCATGGGTTTGCGCCATGGGATCGACTACGATCATATTGCCGCGATTTCGGACCTTTCCCGCCTCGAGGAATCCCCCCGCCGCGCCATGCGCCTGGGCATGTTCTACGTCTTAGGTCACGCGGCCACCGTCAGTGTGCTAGCCGCTGCAGTGATTTTCTTCCAGAAGTCCCTGCCCGCCGGAATCGACCGCTGGACCGAGCGCCTGGTGGGCCTCACCCTGCTGATCCTGGGCGTCTACGTCCTGGCCACTGTTTTTCGCACCCGCCACCACCAACATTGGGTGCCCTCGTCCCGATTTCTGTTGCTCGCCAACGCAGCGCGATGGTCCGTCTGGCGCGTGCGCCAAGCGTTTCATTCCCAGCCCCTGAAAGAACCCGAACCGATGGATTGGGCGCGCTCCAACACGCCTGCCTTCATCGTCGGCATCATCCACGGCTTGGGCGCGGAAACTCCCAGCCAGTTGCTGTTATTCCTGCTGGCGGCGAACCTGGGTGGAACCGGAAGGGGATTTCTGGGTTTGGCCATGTTTCTAATAGGACTGATCGCGATGAATACGGTGATGTGTGCTTCGATGGCCGGACTTTCGCGCGCGGGTAGCCGCCGCCCAGCAATTGCGCGCGCCATTACCTTGGTGACGGCAGGATACAGCGTAGTGGTGGGAGTAATTTTCCTTCTGGGATCATCTTCTGTTCTTCCGCCACTCGGCGGATAACCGCACTTCCGCATCTAAACGACTTGATATCTATCATCTACACTTTCAGCACGTCGCCTTCGCGCGCCACCATCTGGTAGAGCACCGGGCTCACGATTCGGCCCAGGAATAGCCGCGAGATCAGTCCCGCCACAATCACGATCGCAAACGGCTTCTGTGAGTCTGAGCCCACGCCCGTGGAAAGCGCCGCGGGTAGAAGACCCAGGCACGCGACCAGCGCCGTCATCATGATTGGCCTTAGGCGGATCAGCGACCCGTCCAGCGTGGCCTCGCGGATACCATATCCTTCCAGACGAAGTTTGTTGATATACGAAACGTCGATAATCGCGGTTTCTGCCGAGACCCCCATGAGCACCAGCAAGCCAAGGACGGACGACACGCTGAACGTCGTGTGCGTGAGTTTCAACGCCAGCAGCGCCCCGACCGGTTCGGTCATTACCACGCCGATGAGCACGGTGATCGGGAATTTGAAATTTCCGTAGAGTGCGAACAGGATCATGAAGATCAGCAGAACAGCAAGTGGCCCGATCAGCGCGAACTGCTGCCGCGCGGCGACGTATTCGCTGTATTCGCCGCCCCAGTCCAGCCGGTAGCCTTGCGGCAGTTTAACGGTCGACTCCACGGCCTTCTGCGCCTCGTTCACCGCGCGAGCCAGATCGCGGCCTTCGATGCTGAACTGCACTCCGATATACCGCGAATTATTTTCGCGATAGATAAACGACGCGCCGTTGCCCTGATGAATGGTAGCTAGCTCGGAGATTGGAACCTGCTGCCCGGAAGGCGTCGGCACCAGCAAATTGCCAATGGCGTGCTCGCTCGAGCGGTATTCGGGCTTCATCCGCACCACCAGGTCAAACAACTGCTCGCCCTGAATCACCTGTGTGGCCGCCTGTCCGCCCACCGCGGCTTGGATCACGCCCTCCACATCGGAAACATTGATGCCGTAGCGCGCGATCTTTTCGCGGTCCACGTCGATCTGCACGCTGGGCTGCCCTAGCTCGCGCACCACGGTGAGCTCGGTGAAGCCGGGCACCTGCTGCAGCACCCGCTTGATCTCCACTGCCTTGTCTTCCAGCACTTGCAGGTCCGGCCCGAAAATTTTCACTGCCAGCGCGCTCTTCAATCCGGTGAGCGCCTCATCCACTGCGTCTTCGGCCGGCTGCGTGAAGTTGAAAATCACGCCCGGATACGATTCCACCCGCTTCTGAATTTCCTTGGTTAGTTCGGCTTTATTGTGGATCGATCCTTTCTTCCAGGTCCCATCCTTATACGGTTTCAGGCCGACGTAAAACTCGCAGTTGAAAAACCCAGTGGGATCCGTCCCGTCATCCGGGCGCGCCAGCTCCGACCCGACTTCCGTGACCATCGGGTAATCCATCAGGATCTTGCGGATCTGCGGGGCAAACTTAGCGGCTTCCTCGAACGAAATCGTATAAGGCATTGTGGCGCGAACCCACATCGCCCCCTCATCCAGGTGCGGCATGAATTCACCGCCGATAAAGGGAATCAGAAGAAGCGAAGCCCCGAAAATGATCGTGGCCAGCACCATCGTAAGTTTCGGACGGTCCAGGCACCAGCGCAGCTCCGAAGCGTACTCATCCTTCAACCATTCGTATGCCCGGTTAGCCTTTTCCTTCACGCCGTGCGTGAACCAGTAAGACGCCAGCACCGGAACCAATGTGAGCGTGAAGATCAGCGAGCCCAGCAGCGCCCACGACATCGTTTCCGCCATCGGGTGGAAGAGCTTCCCGGACGGGCCGGTGAGCGCGTAGATGGGAATGTACCCGGCGAGGATAACCGCGATGGAATAAAAAATGGGGCGGTCCACGTCGTGCGCCGCGGCGATGATCACCTCGTGCAGTTTGTATTCCTGGTCGTGGCGGATGGCCAGTTCGCGGTAGATGTTTTCCATCATCACCACCGTGCCGTCGATGATGATTCCAAAATCGATGGCTCCGATGGAAAGCAGGTTCGCCGGAATATCCCGCCCGTGCAGGAAGATGAAAGAAAAAAGCAGGCTCAGCGGGATGGTAAACGCCACGATGATCGCTGCGCGCACGCTCACCAGGAAGAAGATCAAGACGATCAGCACCAGGCCCATGCCCAGCAGCATGTTTTCTTCCACCGTGTCGATGGTCACCTGCACCAGGTCGCTGCGGTCGTAGTACGGCCGCACTTTTACGTCGTGCGGCAGCAGGTCCCGGTTGATCTCGATGGTTTTCGCTTCCACCCCCTTCAACACGTTCTGGGTCTGCTCGCCGGTGAGCATCAGGATGACGCCCTCCACCCGGTCATCATCGTTTTGGAATCCGAATTCTCCCAGCCGGGGAGCGTGGCCGATGGTCACCTCGCCGATGTCCCGGACGCGCACCGGCACGCCGTTGTTGTTCCCCACCACGATGTCGCCGATGTCTTCGGTCTTGGTCACCAGTCCAAGGCCGCGCACGTAGAAGAATTGCGATCCCTGCGAGTAAAACCCGCCGCCGGCGTTGGCGTTGTTCGCGGCCAGCGCACTGAGCACTTGCGGCAAAGGAATGTGGTAGCCGTAAATCTTGGCCGGATCGAGCAGCACCTGGTATTGCATCACCGTGCCGCCGAATCCGGAATCATCCGCCACTCCGGGCACGGACTTGTACGCCCGCTCGATCACCCAATCCTCGTATGTCTTCAGTTCTTGTGGCGAGCGGTCGGGGCTTTCGATTACGTAGCGGTAGACGAGGTTGGACGGGCTCGATAGCGGCGCCAGGCTTCCGGTCACACCCGGAGGCAGAGTGGCATCCGAGAGCCGCTCAAACACCACTTGCCGGGCAAAATAATTATCGGTGTCGTCCTTGAACGTCATAATGACGTCCGACAATCCATACAGCGAAATCGACCGCATGAACACCATGTGCGGCACGCCGTTCATCTGCAGCTCGACCGGCAGGGTAACCAGCCTCTCGATTTCCTCGGCCGCGTGCCCCGGCCACTGCGTGATCACCTCGACCAGCGGCGGCGAAAGGTCCGGATACGCGTCCACCGGCATCCGCTGAAACGAGATCGCCCCGCCGACCGCCACTAGCACCGCCATGATCAGGATCAGAAAGCGCTGCCGGAGAGCGAATTGAACGATGTGATGAATCATCTCAGACCCGGTTCTTCCTTAGCGCTGGAGCGAATTTTGGAATTGCAGGAAAAGGCTGCCGTCGCCGACCACATGGTCGCCCGCTCGCAACCCGGTGGCGATTTGCGTTTTGTCGTTCTCGCTTTCGCCGAGCGTCACGTCTCGCCGCGCGAACTGGCTGTTCCCGGTCTGCACGTAAACGTACGGCATGTTCTGTTCGTCGCGCAGCACCGAAGAGTTCGGGACCAGCAGCGCGTTGGGGATCGACCCGGCTCGCACCTCCGCGGTCACGTACATTTCCTTCTTCAGTCGCTCTCCCGGATTTGGCGCTTCGATGCGCGCCTGCAGCGTGCGTGTGTTGGGGTCCAGCGCCGGAGAAATGTAGGCGATCTTGCCGTGCACCACATCCGGATACGATTCATTGGCAACTGTCACCGTATCCCCAACGTGCACGTACGGCACGTCGTTCTGGTAGATGTTCACCAGAATCCACACCGAACTCATATCCGACAGCGTGAAACACTGCGTGGCGCCCGCCGCCAGCAATTGCCCAGGCGAGCATTGCCGGTCCACCACCTCTCCGGCTACCGGCGAGTACAGCGGCACTTCCGGTGACGCGGGCTTGGTGACAATCTTTTCCGGATCGGCGATCCCCAGGACGCGGATGGCGTCGGTGCTCGATTCGAGGTCCGCCTGCGCTTGCGAACGGGTCGATTCCGCTTGCTCCAGGTCCGCTTCGGCAATGGCGTGGTGCTCGTACAGGTCCTTCGCGCGGGAGTAAAACCTATCCGCCAGCTGGAAGGCGTCGCGCGCCTTTATATAAGCCGAGCGCAGAAGAGAGAAGTCCGGGCTGGCAACGTAAAGCAGTGGCTGGCCGGCGGTCACTTTCTCACCGGGCACCACCACCACGCGGCTCACCGCGCCGCCCACCTGCGTGATCACCGGTGTGGTCTTGAAGTCGTTGTACTCGACGGCGCCGGTCAGGCGTAGCGTGCGCGGCAGCGCAGCCTGCTCCACCGGCACCACCTGAATGTGAGACATCTGGTCGGCGGGCAGCGAAAACAGCTCCGCTTTGGCCTCAGGGCTTTCCGCGGTCGAGAACGAGGTCATCTTACTGGCCTGTTCTCCCGCTCCTCCGCAGCCGGCAACGCATAAGCCGGCAGCGATGCCTGCGCTGAGTAAATAACGCAAATAGTCTTTCATGGAAGATTCCTTGTTCCGACCGCCTCGCGCATTTGTTCAAGGGCCAGCGCGTAGGCAGCTAGCGCCTGCCGGTAGGCCAACTGGATCGCCCGATAGCTTCGCTCGGCGTCCAGAAAATCCAGCAGGCTGGCCGCGCCCCGCTTGTACGCGTATTCGCTGATCTCGCGCGACTTCTGTGAGTCATCCAAATAGCCGCCGCGATACAGGGCCATCACTTCGTCGTTCGCATGCAGCGTCTCGTACGCGGTGGCAACATCGCCCACCACGGTTTCCGCTGCACCTAACTCCAGCTCTTGCGCCTGGGTTAGCGCGTAACGCGTGCGCGCGATTTCGCCCTGATTGCGGTCGAATATAGGCAGGTCAATGCTCCCGAATAGCGACAGCGAGCTGTACCCAGACACGTGGCTGTAATCCAGGCTGGCGTTAATATCTTTTTTACCGTTGGCCTGCGCCAAGGCGATCTGGCTCTGTGCTGCGGTGATTCCTTGTTGTGCCGCGCGCAAGTCCGCGCGCTGCTTCAGCGCCATCGCCGCCAAATCTTCTTCCTTCAGATTTAACGGCTGATATTCCAGGTCTCCGGCGACGTCAAAATCAGCAGGTACGGATTCATAGCCCAGGAATTCCCGCAGGCTCACCAGCGACGTCGCTCGCGACATCCGCGCATTAGCAACGTCCGACTGAAACTGCAGCAACTGCAGTTTGATCTTCAGGTAGTCCGCTTCGCTCATGTCTCCGGCTTTGTAACGAGCGTCGCTGATGTCCACCGTATTTTGGAAACTCTTCACATCCTGCAGCGCCAGATCCAGCGTCGATTCCGCGAGCTGCACGTTCACGAACTGCGTGGCCACCGAAAAGGCCAGCGTTCGCTCATTGTCATCCACTGTGGATCGCGTCACCGCGGTCGCATCCTGCGCTGCCTCCAGGCGGCGTTGGCGCTTTCCGCCCCGCTCGAATAGGTAGCCGATGCCTATATCGAATTGGGTGATCTCGTTGACGTAGTTGGTCGTGAAACTGCCTGGCTGGAAAATCGGCAGGAACTGCGAGTCCCCGGAAAGCGTTGGATTGGGGCGAAGGTTGGCGGTGATTTCCTGGGCCTGATTTTGCTGGATGGTCGTGCGCGCCGCCTTCAACGCGTGGTTGTGGTCGTGGGCCATCTGCACCGCTTGGTCCAGCGTTATTTTCACGGGCCCCGACGTTGGTGTCTGCGCGAACACCGCGCCGCCAAACAGGATCACCGCCGTCACCGCTGCAATTCTCGATAGTTCTCGCATAAAATTCGGACTCTCTTGTTCAGAAATTGGGTTCTATAGACACCCCGACGGGGCGCGGGCCGGATGAATACTAAGCGGAGGGTGGAGCGCGAGCCGGGATGTGGCGCGCGATGGGACCGGGGATGAACTCGGATTCGGCCGGTGCGATCTGGATCGCCACCATCTCGAAATCCGTAGCCGGAAGCCCCGACAGTTCTTGATCGATCGCTTGGTGACTCAGATGGCAGATCGAGCAGGTCGACTCGGTACAACCGGTGTGGTGATGCAATATACCGCTGATCGACAGCGTGAGCACGAGCAACGCCAGCAGCGCGGCCGATACCATAATCCAGCGAGTTAATTTTGTTTGAGGCACTGATTCATCCGCCGGGGCGGATACCGAACTGTCTTTAATACTACTGCAGATGGCTCCTCTCCGGAAATGGTTGTGCCCATTGGGCTAACCATCGGACGAATCGAGCCGGAACCGCCCACCGGCCGCGGGCCTCTTACCCAGTTATCCAGCCACCCGCTCGCGGCGGTTCAGGCCGCCGGATTGTCCAGGACCCGATCCACGAGCTCTACGCACCTTTCTACGCGCTCGCGCACCGGTCCTTTCCAATCCTCGCGTTCTTGGCGCACCGCGAAAAGCTCATCCGCCATGTTCAGCGCGGCGAGCACCGCGATTTTCACCGAGTCCACCAGGTGCGTGGCTTCCGCTACCGCGCGCATCTTGCCGTCGACGTACGCCGCCAGCTCTTTCATGTACGCTTCGTCCGATTCCGCGTTTACGTTGTAACTCTGATCGAAGATTTCGATTTTCACTGGTGCGTCCTCCTCGTAGGCTGGTCCATTGTCAGCCGGGTCTGGCAACTCCGCAAGCTCGGAGTGCGATTTTCAGGGCTTACGCGCTAGCCACCCAAGCCTTAGGGCGAGTGTTCTGAATTTCTGTTAGCTCACGTAGCCCGCAGCGTCGCCCCGAGATTCTTCTCCAGTGCCGCCACGATCCGCGCCGAAAAATCCGTCAGTTGCTCATCTGTAAAAGTCGCCTGCGCGCTCTGAAACGTAACCTGCACCATCAGCGAATGCTTCCCGGCAGGCAAATTCTTCCCGCGATACAGATCCTTGGCTTCGATCGTCTGCACCTCGGCTATCTCCAGCCCGCGGATCGCTTCCACCACTTGATCGAACGTGGTCGCATCCGAAAACACCAGCGAAAAATCGCGCACCACTGCAGGGAACCGCGGTATCGGTTGGTAGTGTAAAGCGGCGCGCGCTTTCTCGATCGCTTCCAGCAAAGGCGCCAGGCTCAGCTCCGCGACGTACACGGCTTGCCGCAGTTTAAAACTTTCGATCACCCGCGGCCCCAGCAGTCCCGCCGCCCCGATGGATTCCTCACCCGCCTGCCGCGCTGAAATTTGCGCCGCGCGTCCCGGCGCCAGCCAGGCCGGTCCGCCATGCGCCCACACCCAGCCGCCTACCAGCTCGCCCAGCGTATCCAGCTCGCCTTTCAGGTCGGCAAACTCAAACTCCCGGGCGTTCTCGTGAATGCTTTTCTCCCGAGCCAGGCCGCTGGCGCCCAGCGTCAGAATTCGCGTCTCGTGCGGTGATCCATCCCGCAACTCGTATTTCTTTCCGGTTTCAAATAGCCGCAGATTCCGCTGGCCGCGGTTCAGGTTCCACTCCAGCGTGTGGACCATGTTCAGCACCCCGGAGCTTTGCATCACCGAAGCATCTTCGGCCAGCGGATTGGTCACCACCGCTGGAATCGTCCCCACGCTGCGAAACATCGCGTCCTGCTTGGGATCCACCAGCGGAATCGTTACGATCTCGTGGTAACCCAGCGCGATCAATCGCTCGCGCAACAAATCCTCAGCCGCCGCATGCGGCAATCGCGCCGACGGCAGTTGCGTCCCGCTCAATCGCGCTGGAAATTTCTCCAGGCCGTGGATGCGCGAGACTTCTTCGATCAAATCGATCTCCCGGGTCACGTCCGGCCGCCATGACGGTTGCTGGCATCTCCACACCGCCGCCAGCGATCCGGCGCTGCCGCGATTTGCATCGCTGCGTACCGGCTGAAATCCCAGCGCTCCCAATATTTCTTCGATCTCCCGATCCGGCACGTCCGCGCCCATGATGCGCAAGAGCTCGTGCCGGGAAAAATCGATCGCCCGCGGCGGCTCTTTTCCAGGGAAAACGTCCAGCACTCCCGCCAGCACCTCGCCCCCGGCCAGTTGCTGGATTAATTCAGCCACGCGTTGCGACGCCACTTCGGTCATCTCCAAATCCGCTCCGCGTTCAAACCGCTGCGAAGCTTCGGTGCGCAATCCCAGCGTCTTGGACGTTCGCCGGATCGAAATCGGATCGAACCATGCCGATTCGATCAGCACGTTTTGCGTCGCGACGCGAATTTCGCTCTGCTCTCCCCCCATGACCCCGGCAATCCCCACCGCATGCGCTTCGTCCGCGATCACGCACATCTCTTTGCTCAGCGTCCGCTCCGTTCCATCCAGCGTGCGCATCTTCTCCCCGGGCTTGGCTCGCCGCACGATAATGTGCCGCCCGGCCAGGCGGTCCAGATCGAAAGCATGGGTTGCTTTCCCCAGCTCCAACATCGCGTAGTTGGTCGCATCCACCACGTTGTTGATAGAGGTCTGTCCCAGCGCCTCCAGCCGCAGCCGCAGCCAGTCGGGCGAAGGTTGCACTTTCACGCCGCGCACCACGCGAGCCGTGTAACGCCCGCACAGTTCCGGCGATTCAATGTCCACGCGCGCCACGCTCGCGGCCGTCTCGCGAACCTCGGTAAATTTCGGTCGGATCAGCTTCAGCGGCAGGCGATACAACGCCGCGACTTCTCGCGCGATTCCATAGTGTCCCAGGCAATCGGGGCGATTGATGGTCACTTCGGCGTCCAGCATCGGGCCTGCGGAGGTTTCGTCGATCGCATCCACCGATGTCCCGGAGAGCGAAAGCCGGGAACACACTTCGGCCGGAGCCGCGGTGACGTCGACGAATTCCTTCAGCACGTTGTAAAGAACCTTCATCAGTTCCCCGCCATTAGCCGAGCCGGCCGGAGTACACCCGCGTATCGTATTCGAATTTCACCCGGCCCTCCGTCTGGCGTTCATCAAAAATCCGCGCGAGCCCTGCAAGCATCGCCTCGTGCCGAGGGTGCCCTTTATCCGGAGCGTAAGAAGCGCTGAGCAGCCGGCCGCGCAATCCGTCGAAATCAATCAGCTGCCTGTTCTCGATCTGATCTTCACGAAAATCCGCGCGCTCGAAAAACCGCGTCATCTTTTCGCGAGTGGGATACGTCTCACGCACTCGGCCGTAGTCCGTTCCGAATTCTTGCAACAACCGCTCGTAATCC
>Ga0302326_10002881_pt1 | contig 41262 bp, 39 predicted proteins | sample Palsa_T0_3_FD_202264 | JGI IMG/M metagenome (GOLD analysis project Ga0302326, IMG submission 202264) | Peat permafrost microbial communities from Stordalen Mire near Abisko, Sweden - Palsa_T0_3 | ecosystem: Environmental > Terrestrial > Soil > Palsa > Peat permafrost | place: Sweden: Abisko... | reverse complement strand
CCGAGGATGTCGCCGCACATAAGATGCATGCCGAATGGGGCCAGGTGAGCGCCGGGACCGCCGCCGCGCTCACCGCGGCCCGCGCCGCCGGCAAGCGCATCGTTGCCGTCGGCACCACGTCGCTGCGGCTCCTCGAAAGCGCGGCGCGCGAAGACCGCACCATCGCGCCGTTTTCCGGCGAGACCGCGATCTTCATCACGCCGGGCTACCGCTTCCGCGCCGTCGACGTGCTGCTGACCAATTTCCACCTGCCGCGGTCGACCCTGTTCATGCTGGTCGCGGCGTTCTGCGGCATCGACGCGATGAAGCGCGCGTACGCCCATGCGGTCGCGGCCGGCTATCGCTTCTATTCCTATGGCGATGCCTGCCTGCTATTCCCCGGACATGGATGACGCGTCATGACCGCCTTCTCGTTCCGCATCGCCGCCACCGACGGCGCGGCGCGCAGCGGCATGATCGAGACGCCGCATGGGGCGGTGCGCACGCCGGCCTTCATGCCGGTGGGCACCCAGGGGGCGATGAAGGGCGTGCACTGGCGCGACGTGAAGGCGTCCGGCGCCGACATCGTGCTCGGCAACACCTATCACCTGATGCTGCGGCCGGGCGCCGAAGAAATCGCGGCGCTGGGCGGGCTGCACAAGTTCATCGGCTGGCCGCATCCGATCCTCACCGATTCCGGCGGCTTCCAGGTGATGTCGCTCGCCGGCCTGCGCAAGCTCGACAATGACGGCGTGGTGTTCCGCTCCCATCTCGACGGCGCGACCGTGACGCTCACGCCGGAGCGCGCCGTCGAGATCCAGGCGCTGCTCGGCTCCGACATCGCAATGCAGCTCGACGAGTGCATCCGCCTGCCGCAGCCCCGTGCGGAGCTTGAGCGCGCCATGAAGCTCTCGCTCGCCTGGGCGGAACGCTGCAAGCGTGCCTTCGCGGCGGGGGCGGGGGGCCGCGCGCTGTTCGGCATCATCCAGGGCGGCGACGACCGCGAGTTGCGCGCCGCCAGCGCCCGCGCGCTCGCCGACATCGGCTTCGACGGCTACGCCATCGGCGGGCTCGCGGTCGGCGAGCCGCAGGCGGTGATGCTCGACATGATCGAGACGGTCGCGCCGCTGCTGCCGGCCGTCCGGCCGCGCTACCTGATGGGGGTCGGCACTCCCGACGACCTCCTGGAGGCGGTGGCCCGCGGCATCGACATGTTCGACTGCGTGCTGCCGACCCGCAACGGCCGCCACGGCCTCGCCTATTCCCGCTTCGGCGCGATCAACCTGCGCAACGCCCGCCATGCCGCCGATCCGCGCCCGCTCGACCCCGAAAGCCGCTGCCCCGCCGCGCGCGACTGTTCGCGCGCCTACCTGCACCATCTCGTGAAGGCGAACGAGATCCTCGGCGCCATGCAGCTGAGCGAGATCAACCTCTACTACTATCAGGACCTGATGGCGGGGATGCGCGCCGCCATTGCGGCGCGGGAGCTCGAGGCGTTCCGCGCGGCGGCGAAGGAAGGATGGGCGAGGGGGGATATGGCGGCGGCGTGATGCACCTTCTCGCGCCGCTGCCGCCGGATCCCGCGTTGTTCGTTGGTGCCACGCGCCTATTTTTGAGGAGCGCTATGCTTGAAATATTTGAGATTCGGCGGCTCCTGATCCTTCTTAGCGGGCATCAGGTCGCCGTCTCCGCTCAGGAAATAGACGTCCTTGCCGATCGCCACGTAGTTGTTTCCCTCCTCGCAGACATTGTCGTACCAGTCGCGATCGTCGGCCTCGCGGCGGAAAGTCTTCTTTACCGTCCACGGGTGCGTGAAGGCGTCGTCGATGGTCGTGACGTCGTCGTGGAACAGCTCCGGCTTCTCCTTGTCCCGGTAGAGCCGTTCCTTGACGATGGTGGAGTTGTTCTCGTGGACGGGAATTCCGCTCTGATCCATGGCGCGCGGACCCTTCATGTGACGGGTCTCGACTTCGAGGACATCGTAGCGGCCATCGCCGTCTTCATCGATCCACTTTCCGATCGAATAGCCGACAAAGGACGGCTCGGTGCCGGGCTTCGGCCAATGGCTGAAATCGCGTCCGTCGGTGTAGATGCGGCGCGGCATCGCGCTTTCGAAGATGATATAGGTCAGCTTCGGCAGGATCACGAACTCCATCGGAAAGATCGCCGTCATCACGCGCGGCATGCCGGCCGGAAGGCAGCGGAAGCGGAAGTCGTTGCCTTGTCCGCCGGCATCCTGGTCGGCCATGCTGGCTTCGAAGATCGCCTGATATTCCGGGGTGAGAGGCGGGTTCTGGCCGCGGCGCTGCGGCTTGGCCGGATCCCAACGGTTGCCCCCGACCACCCGCCATTGGCCGGACCAGTCCGGATATTTGGATTCGTCGAACGCCACAGCCTCGGTCACCACGGCGCTCAGGAACGCCGCCGTCAAAAGGGCGCCCATCAGTTTGCGGGAGAGCATCAACGTTATCCTCCGTGAGCCGACAGTTGGGCGCCCGTCGATTTCTTCGCGGGCCACGCCACCGGCGAGGCTTCGCGGCCGATCCGACCGTTCCTTCGTCCAACAGTGCAGGGAGAACTTAGCAGGTGGCCGGACCCGGCGCCACGCTCGCTATCGCCGATCAGAATTTCGCAACACACGGCCGCTGCGGTCGCGGATTATTGGTGTATGCGCACTTGGGGTCTTGCAGGGGGACAGGAGGAAAGACCCAAGTGTTCTCACTTCGATTGTTCTCACTTTCGATCCCAGCGCAGGGTAGCCTGCGTGAGCATCTGGCCGAGGGTGGGCTGCCCGGACGGATAGTCCGGCTCGTTGCTCCCGGTAAAGTCGAAGAAGAGGTCCATGAATTCCTTCGGCGCCGTATAGCCGGTCGGTTGCGCGGTCGCCAGCGTAACGACAGCCAGCAGCGCGAGCCAGAAGAGTCGGGTGAAAGTCACGGCGGGTCTCCTGTGGTGGTCTTGGGCGCCAGATGTCAACCCTTTGCAGCAACGTACCAAGAAATCAAATCCACCTGCGGGCAAACGTCCCGCGCGTCGACATTCGGCGGAAAGGCGGCCGGGCGAACTGCATCGCCTGCATCGGGTTCGCCGACACCAAGGAAACAGAAAGAAGCCCCCCGGATGGCCTGCGGCTGCGGCGGTGGTCATGTGCCGATGCCATGGACCAATCCTGGCCCTTCCGGAAACACGGGCAGATCGTGTAGCTTCAATCGAAGAGCCGTGACTGCTTTCCACAAGTCCGCAGCGCGCAAAGCTCTCGCGATCACAAGGAGGAGGACCCCATGTGTTTTCGTAGCTCAATCGGTGCAACCGCGCTTGCCGCGGCGCTCATGATGACGATCGGTGGCGCCGCCGCTTTCGACGATTCGAAATACCCCGACCTGAAAGGGCAGTGGCGGCGCACCGGTCGCGCAGTGCAGAGCGACCGCATCGGCGCCCCCTTCGACCCCAGCAAGCCGTTCGGACGCGGTGAGCAAGCACCGCTGACTCCGGAATACCAAGCCATCTACGAGGCGAACCTCGCCGATATGGAGAGAGGCGGCCAAGGCATCGACCCGACTTATAACTGCCTTTCTCCGGGCATGCCGCGCGTCATGCTCGGCTATTCGCAGATGGAATTCGTGGTCACGCCGGAAACCACTTACGTTCCAATGACGCGTGACCACGACTTCATGCGCCATATTTACACGGACGGACGCGACTTTCCCGCCAACATGGGGGGAGAGCCGCGATATCTGGGTTATTCGATCGGTAAATGGCTCGATACCGACGGCGACGGTCGCTTCGACACCCTCGAAGTCGAGACCCGCGGTATGAAGGGTCCTCGCGTCTATGACGCGAGCGGTATCCCGCTGCACGCCGACAACGAGACGGTCGTCAAGGAGCGCTTCTACATCGACAAGGCCGACAAGAACCTGCTTCACGACGATATCACCACCATCGACCACGCGTTGACCCGGCCCTGGGTGGTCAACCAGGTCTACCGCCGCATCGCCAGCGACAAACCGCTGTGGTTCGGCCACAGTGTTTGCGGCGAGGACAATGCTCATGTCGGCATCGGCAAGGAGGTTTATTATCTCAGCGGCGACGGGCTGTTGATGCCCGCCATGAGGGACCAGCCGCCGCCCGACCTGCGCTATTTCAAGAAGTACGACCGATAACGTCGCCCCACAAAAAGAGCCGTTGCGTGCTTACCGCGCGTGAGCACGCATCTTCCGCCTCGCAGGGTCTCCCGCAATGCACCAACCGTCCGGGTGCTCGGGGTGTCCGGGTAGCGTTTGACAGGTCTCCCAATTCGGCTTTCCGCGAGAATTGAACAAATTATCCCTTAATTAACGGCCGGCGAGGACAGTGGAACGCAAGAGTGACCACCAGTTGCGTTCGGTGCCGCGGCGGAACATGGCCAAGCGGCCAAAGTGGAATTTCTGATCAATGAAATTGGTTTGGAGGTGTGTTGTCGTGTCATGGGCGGGGCGATGACTGTCGCATACGTCCTCGATGACGATCCCCAGGTCCGCGCCATGGTTTTCCATGTCCTCGCCAGCGCTGGCTACCAAGCTCAAGTTTTCTCCGATTCCGAACCGATGCTGGCGAAACTCGAATCGACCCCCCCGGAGATCGTCGTTCTCGACCTCGCACTCGGCCAATCCGACGCCATCGAAGTCATCCGCCAACTTGCGACGCTGGAATACCGCGGAAAAGTGCTGCTGATCAGCGGCCATGACGAGACCGTGCTCGCCGAGATCCAGCGAATTGGAGAGCGGTATCAACTGGCCATGCTGGCTTCACTGCGCAAGCCGTTTAGAGCGAAGGACCTGATCGGACGCTTGATGACGTCGCCCAACGTTCTGGGGGCACCGGTTTCGGCAAAAGCGCCTCGCAGGACCTTGGTCAGTCTGGCGGAGGCGCTTGACGCGGGCTGGTTGGAGCTTTGGTATCAGCCAAAAATCGATCTGCGGTCGTTTGCCGTGTGCGGTGCCGAAGCGCTGTTGCGCGCCCGGCATCCGGAACATGGAATTGTGTCTCCGGCAGAACTGCTGCCGCCCGCCGGCGATCCACTGCATTTCCCATTGTCGCGGTTTGTCGTCGGGCGTGCGATTACGGACTGGAAACGCTTCGCTGACTCCGGCAAATCGTTGAAATTGGCTGTCAACCTGCCGGTCTGCGTCATCAACTCGCCCGGTTTCATCAGCCTTATGCGCCGTGACCTTCCAGCCGATTCACGATTTCCTGGCCTGATCATCGAGATCACTGAAGACGAGGCGATCCAGGATCCAATGCGGCTTCAGGAAGTCGCGGCGCAGTTGAAGCTTCTCCAGGTGCAGATATCGTTCGACGACTTCGGGACCGCATACGCGTCAGTGTCGCGGCTGCTTGAATTGTCGTGCGTCGAGCTGAAGCTCGACCGCAGTTACGTATCGCAGTGCTCGTCCGACCCACTCAAGCATGCCGTCTGTCAGACCATGGTCGATCTAGCTCACCGTGTCGGCGTCGTCGTGTGCGCCGAAGGAATCGAAAATCCCGAAGACCTTCGCGCCGTGGTTCGGATGGGATGCGACGTCGCACAGGGTTTTCTGTTTGCAAGGCCGATGCCGCCGGACGCTTTTGTGGCGCGGTTTATCGCGCGCGACGACGACTTTTCCGCGCATTTTGCCTTCGGTTCCGTCGCTGCTCGTGCCGGCAACGACGGCTGAGGCTAAGATGTGGCGGAGGAAATGACGAACGGCGACATCCTTCCCAATGGAGCGCTTGAGCGTCGATTGACGACGCACTAAGCAGTCGCCCCCCGGGATTTCACCATGCGACTTTCGACCCGTTTGACTATTGCAATGGTCGCCCTTGTGTTTCTGACGGCGACGGCGATCGGCGTGATCACGTACCGTGAAGTCGCCGCGGTCGCATTGCCCAGGTCCTTGGACCGCCTGAACATTGAGGCCCGCCTGCTCGGGCTCGATCTCGAATCCTCACGGCGCGGCGCGCGTTTCTTCGTGGAGGGATCCGTTGCGGCCGACGCGTTGCAAGGCATGATCCGCGCGCGAGTTGCGGGTGGTGTCGACCCGGTCGACCGCTTGACCGAAGCGGAATGGCGGGCGCGAATGGCCCAACGCTATCTGACGGAGATGCGCGCCCGATCCGACTACCTCCAGATTCGCCTCATCGGGGTTGAAGATGGTGGCCGCGAACTCATTCGAGTGGACCGCGCAGGGCCGAACGGCGAGATGCACCTCGTTCCGGAAGCCGAATTGCAGCGCCGGGCCGAGCGGGATTACTTCCACAAGGCGATGGGTTTGCCGGCCGGGGAGGTCTATGTCTCGCCGATCGAACTCACTCGAGGAAACCCGGTAGCCAAGACGCCCCGCGTCCCGGTGCTCCGCGTGGCGACACCGGTGTATATGCCGGACGGGCACCCGTTCGGAGTCTTGAGCATCAGCGTCGATATGCGCGCGGTCCTCGGCCGGATCCGATCCGCCTCGTTGGGTGGTGCGCAGGTATTTGTGGTGAACGCGCAGGGGGACTATCTCGTCCATCCCAATCGCGCCAAGGAGTTCGGATTCGAGTTCGGTAAGCCGGCCCACGTCCAGGACGAGTTTCCGGAACTGGCTCAGATACTGGCAGCGGGCGATATGACGCCACGTTTGATGGAAGACCGCGCCGGCAAACGCTTCGGCGTAGCGTGGGACACGGTAAAGATCGCAGGAGGCCCGCCGATCACGGTCGTCGCAACCATGCCGTATTCGCTCGTCATGGCGGCAGCGACCTCGGTTCGCAATGTCAGCCTGTACGGAGGACTCGCAGCCGTCCTTGCCGCAGGCTTGCTGGCGGCGGTACTCGCCCGGTCGTTGACGAGGCCGCTGGTTCAAGTGACCAACGCAGTCGTAGCGTTCGGTTGCGACGAAACAATTCCCGTTCCTACCGATGCGAGCGGTGAAATCGGTGTTCTTGCCCGCGCTTTCTCCGGCATGGCGAGACGAGTGCGCGAAAACACGGCCGCGCTCAAAATGGAGATTGAAGAGCGAGAGGTCGCGGAAGAGAAGTTCCGATTGGCGGTCGAAGGCGCGCCAAGCGGTCAGATCATGATCAACGGGAATGGTATGATCGTGCTGGTCAATGCGGAGGTCGAGCGGTTGTTCGGCTACAGGCGCGAGGAAATGATTGGACTTCCGATCGAGATGCTCATCCCGCCGGACCTTTGCGCCGAACATCGCGGCCATCGGATGAAGTTCGCTGCGCATCCGACGGCGCGCCGCATGGGCACCGGCCGCGATCTGTTTGGAGTCCGCAAGGACGGTAGCCAGTTCCATGTCGAGGTCGGACTGAACCCGATCAATACCGCAAATGGTCTCATGGTACTTGGCCAAGTCGTTGACATCAGCGAACGCAAACGCGCCGAGGCCGAATTGCAGAAATATGCCGAGCGAGAGCAGTTGTTCATCGCGGCCGTCGAATCGTCCGACGACGCCATCGTGACCAAGACCCTCGACGGCACCATCACGGGTTGGAATTCAGGCGCCGAACGCCTGTTCGGATACAACGCCGGAGAGGCAATCAATCAATCAATCGACATCATTGTTCCCAACGAACAGCGCGCCGATGTACACACGATCCTGGACAAGATAGCTAGAGGGGAAAAAATCGAACACTACGAGACAGTGCGCGTCAGCAAGGACGGGCGCCGGATCGACGTTTCCTTGAGTATTTCCCCGGTGAAATCGACGTTGGGAGCGATTATCGGCGCTGCCAAGGTCGCGCGCGACATCACCGGCAGGAACAACGCACGGCATGCGCTGCGTCAAAGCGAACAGATGGCGCGTGGCATCATCGAAACGGCGCTCGATGCCTTCGTCCAAATGGACGGAACCGGCTCCGTGATCGATTGGAGCCCCAAGGCAGAGGCTATGTTCGGATGGTCGCGTGAGGAGGCCACTGGACGCAGCCTTCGCGATTTTGTCGTCCTACCTGAGAATCGCATCGAACATTCGGAACGTCTCGCGCAGTTCTTGAAGGGTGCGGACAGGGGGATCGTCGGAAGACGCTACGAGGCTCCATCGCTGCGACGCGATGGAAAAGTGATCGAAAATGAGGTCTCATTGACTGCTCTTCGTCGTCGGGATGGTTACGTTGTGAATTGCTTTATCCGGGATGTTTCAGAAAAGAAGGCGAGCGAGGCGCAACTTCGGCAAGCTCAAAAGATGGAAGCCGTCGGCCAGCTCACCGGTGGGATCGCACACGATTTCAATAACATGCTCACCGTTATTACCGGCACGATCGATATTCTCGCGGCCGAGGTTTCCGACAAGCCCCGTCTGGCGGCGATCGCCAAGCTCATCAGCGAGGCCGCGGATCGCGGCGCCGAGTTGACCAGCCGTCTTCTGGTCTTCGCGCGCAAATTGCCATTGGCGCCCAAAGAAACCGACATCAATGCTTTGATTGTAGAAACCGAAAAACTGCTCCGTCCGGCCCTCGGCGCTCAGATCGAAATTGCGCAGAAGCTGGAGCCGGGGGCCTGGCCAACGCTGATCGATCCGACCCAACTTACCACCGCCATCTTGAACCTCGCCGTCAACGCGCGGGATGCCATGCCCAACGGTGGCAAGCTGACGCTCGAAACTGCCAATGTCGTTCTCGACGAAAATTACGCCAGTGCCAATACGGATGTACAGGCCGGCGAGTACACTATGATCGCTGTCAGCGATACCGGCGTCGGCATGTTGGAAGGCATTCGCGAGAGAGTATTCGAGCCGTTCTTCTCCACCAAGGAGGTTGGAAAGGGAACCGGGCTTGGACTGAGCATGGTTTACGGCTTCGTCAAACAGTCGGGTGGACACGTCAAACTCCATAGCGAGGTCGGCCGTGGCACGACTGTCAAACTCTATCTGCCACGGACCATCGCGTCGCCGGTCCCAGACTCGGCTCCAGAGCTTCCAGAACGCATCGAGGGAGGACAGGAGACCATCTTGATTGTTGAAGACGACAAAATGGTACTCAATTACGTCACTGCCCAGATCACAAGTCTCGGATACACCGCATTGTCCGCGGCCAACGCCGCCGAAGCACTGGGGTTGATCGACGACGGTGTCCAATTCGACCTTTTGTTTACCGATGTAGTGATGCCGGGCCATATGAACGGCCGCCAATTGGCGGAAGAGGCCGCTAGGCGCCACTCCCCCTTGCGAGTTCTCTTCACGTCCGGCTATACGGAAGACGCGATGCTTCAACACGGGCGGCTCGAACCCGGCGTGTTCTTGCTTCCCAAGCCCTATCCTAGGATCGAACTGGCGAGGATGATTCGCGTCGCGCTGGATGCAGGGCCAGTATCCTGGTGCCATTCGGAGTTGCAGAATGTCGCGTCGAATTGAAGTCCGTCAGCAAATTGGTCCAGCCTCAGCTCGCAATCGCTGACGAGGTGATCGAATAGCGGTCCCGAATAGAGGGCCGGAAGCCCTCCGTCCAAAATCGACAGCGTCTCGAATGCTGCGCGGCACAGTCGGCGGCCGATACGGGTCAATCGCGTCACTTCGATCGACTCACTGGTGTGTCAGGTTCACCTCAAAGAACGGATATCGATTTGGGCACTCGATCTTTGAGCCAGCTATTAACTACTCGAAGTGGATTCCACAATCCGTCGGCGGCCACACGGCGATTCAAACCTCGGCCGCGCAAATTAATAGCCGACAGGCAACCGCCCGCTCAATCCAGCGTCTCGCGGTAGCACCACACGGCGATGCAGATCACCACCGTCGCGAACAGCGCCAGCGGCCACAGTTCCGGCAGGATGTCGTCGAGGCCGTTGCCCTTGAGCAGCATGCCGCGCACGATGCGCATGGCGTGGGTGGTCGGGAACACCTCGCCGACCCATTGCGCCCATACCGGCATGCCGCGGAACGGGAACATGAAGCCGGACAAAAGGAACGACGGCATCAGGGTCAACTGGGCGAACTGCATCGCCTGCATCTGGTTGGCCGACACCGTCGAGAACGTGACCCCCAGCGCGAGGTTTCCGGCGATGAAGAAGCCGAGCGCGACCAGGAGCAGCGGCAGCGAGCCGCGCATCGGCAGCGCGAAGAACAGCGCCGAGGATGCCAGGATGATCAGCACCTGGATATATCCGATGGCGACGAACGGCATGATCTTGGCGAGCATGACTTCCAGCGGCCGCACCGGCATCGCCAGCAGGTTTTCCATGGTGCCGCGTTCGCGCTCCTTGGTGATCGACAGCGTGGTCATGAACAGGGTCGACATCATCAGCACGATGCACATCAGGCCCGGTACGATGTTGAGCACGGTCAACTGCTCGGGATTGTAGCGGGCATGGATCACGAACTGGAACGCCGGGTTGGCCGGCTGGCTCTGCATGACCGGCGGGAGGTCGCGGTTGAGCACCGTCGAGATCGTCGCCAGCGCGGCGGTGGCGTTGCCGACGGCCGAGGGGTCGCTGGCATCCGCGTCGATCAGAACGGAGGGAACGTCGCCGCGGTCGACCGAGCGGTCGAAATTCGGCGGCAGCTCGATGACGAAGAGGACTTCGCCCTGCGCCAGCGCGCGTTCCGCCTGCGCTTCGGAGGAAAGCGTGCGGATTTCGTAATAGCCGCTGTTCTGCATCGCCGCGATCAGGGTGCGCTCGTATTTGGAATGCGTGACCGAAAGCAGGCCGGTCGGCAGGTTCTTGGGGTTGGTGTTGATGGCGAAGCCGAACAGGAAGAGCTGCAGCACCGGCACCAGGATGATGAACCGCAGCGTCAGCGCGTCGCGGGTGACCTGGACCCACTCCTTGCGTACGAGGGCGCGCAGGCGCTTGAGAGAGAACGCCATCATGGCGACGGCCTGCGGTCCTGGTCGACGCTCAGCATGTGGATGAAGACGTCTTCGAGGCGCGGCTCGACCTCCTGCCACGAAAGCCTGTGGCCGCTGAGCGTATCGCCCTCAGGGCCGCCGCCGTCGGCCGCCCGGATCGCGCTTTCGAGGGCGGCGCGGTCGGTTCCGGCGACATGGAGCGCCCGCCCGAACACGGCGGCCGCCTCGACGCCGGGCATCTTGCGCAGCCGCCGCGCGGCGTCGTCGATGTCCGCGCCGGTCACCTCGAAGGTGATGAGGCCGGAATGCCGCGACACCTCGGCGGCGTCGCCCTGGACCACGATGTGCCCGTTGGCGAGATAGACGATGCGGTGGCAGCGCTCGGCCTCGTCCATGTAATGGGTGGAGACCAGCACGGTGAGGCCTTCGCCGGCGAGGTCGTGGATCATGTCCCAGAACTCGCGGCGCGCCTTGGCGTCGACGCCGGCGGTCGGCTCGTCGAGCAGCAGCAGCTTGGGCTCGTGCAGGATGCAGGCGGCGAGCGCGAGGCGCTGCTTCCAGCCGCCCGAAAGCTGCCCGGCCAGCTGGCGGCGCCGGTCCGCCAGCCCCATGCGCTCTGTGATGTCCTTCACCGCCTGGCGTGCGTTCGGCATTTCGTAGACGTCGGCGACGAGATCGAGGTTTTCCTGCACGGTGAGGTCTTCGTAGAGGCTGAACTTCTGCGTCATGTAGCCGACCTGTCGCCGGATCATCGGGGACTGGCGGATGATGTCGAGGCCGAGGCAGGTGCCGTGGCCGCCGTCGGGAACGAGCAGGCCGCACAGCATGCGGATGGTCGTGGTCTTGCCGCTGCCGTTGGCGCCGAGAAATCCGCAGATCTGGCCGGCCGCGACCTCGAGGTCGAGCCCGTCCACCACGCTGCGCGCGCCGAAGCTCTTGCGCAGGCCGTGGACGTCGATGACGAGGTCCGTCATCGCGCCGCCAGCCCCGCTTCCTGCTTCTCCTGCGTCGCCAGCGCGGTCGCGTGGGCCGGCCGCACCGCGACGGGCTGGCCGGGATTGATCAACACCGCCTGATCCGGGGACGGGCGCGCCTCGACCATGTAGACGAGCTTGGCGCGGATGGATTCGCTGTAGATCACCGGCGGCGTGTATTCGGCCTGCGGCGAGATGAAGGAGATGGTCGCGGCAAGGTCGGCGGGGCAGTTGTCGCAGACGAGCTTGACCCGGTCGCCGATATGGACCTCGGCGAGCCTCGGCTCGGGAACGAAGAACCGCACGAAGATGTTTTCGGGCGGCAGCAGCGACACCACCGGCCCGCCGGCGGGGATGGTCTCGCCGGGACGGGCGAGAACGTCGGCGACGATGCCGCCGACCGGCGCGGTGACGTGGCGCTGATCGAGCCGCCATTGCAGCATGCCGACGGCGGCGCGCGCCGCCTCGGCGGCCGCCTGCTGTGCCTTGATCTCGCGCTCGCGGCCGAGCGGAGCATGCATCTGCGCCAAGGCCGCCTGGAGGCCCTGCACCTTGGCGATGGCGGCGCGCAGGTCGGCGCGCTCCTCGTCCACGAGCTGGGCCGACACCGCGTTGGTCTTCACCAGGGCCTCGTTGCGCTTGAGATCGGACGCGATCTTGTCGCGCGCGGCCTCGGCGTTCGCGAGGTTGGCTTCCGCCTGCTGGATCTCGGTCAGCTTGCCGCCGGCCTGGAGGTTCGCGAGCTGCTCTTCGGCCTGCCGGAGCTGCCGGTCGGCCTGTTCCTTGGCGGCCTGGTCGTTGGTGTCGTCCTGGTCGAACAGCGCCGCGCCGGGCGCGACCTTGGACCCGCGCCGCACCGCGAGGGTGGTGAGGAGCCCCTGCTGGGTCGGGCCGACCTTGACGAAATCGGCCTCGGCATAGCCCTGCCATTGGACCGGTGGCGGGGCGCGATTCTGCCACCACCAGCCGCCTGCCGCGGCCAGGGCGAGTAATGCAACTGCCATCATAGCTCGACGGGACATGGGGCTTGACCTATTGTAACCGAACTGTATCGTTGCATTAGCATCATTGGGGTGGTGCCACAAGCCTGTTTGGGCGTTGATCCCCGAGAGGGGGGCCATGCCCGGGCCCTGGCAACCACCCGGTTTGCCCGGAGCGCGATGCTCCGTTGAAGGAGGAAGAGAGGGATGTCCGACCGGGCGCTCGAAGGCGGTGAGTTCAAGCGTGGCCCGGGCGGCCGGCCGACCCGGCAGGAGGCCGAGCGCCGGCATCGCGGCCTGATCGAGACGGCCTTCCGCCTGTTTCTGGAAAAAGGCTGGGAAGGCGCTTCCATCGATGAGATCTCACGCCGGGCCGGGGTGGCAAAGGGCTTCATCTATGCCCGCTATCCCGACAAGGCGGCCCTGTTCGTCGGCGCGATCGAGCGGTTGATGGAGGATGCCCTGGGCAACCTTCAGATCGGCGAGCCGCTGCCGGGAGATGTCGAGGAAGGGCTCTGCGTGTTCGGCCAGCGGCTGCTCGACCTCGTGCTCAAGCCGGAGGCGCTGGCCTTCCATCGCCTGTTCATCGCGGAAGCGCCGAAATTTCCGGCGCTCGCCAAGCACTTCATCGCCCGCAACGGCATGGTCGACCTGATCGCCGGCGTGCTCGCGGACTATGACGAGCTCGGCGCGCCGGCGCCGCGGGAGGCCCGCATACGGGCGGAACATTTCGCCATCCTGGTCATTGGCATCCCCAGGACGTTTGCGCTCCTGGTCGGACGCGAGCCGCCCGCCGAAGAACAGCGCCGCCTGCGTGCCGCGGTGCGCCTGTTCCTCGACGGCTGCCGCGCCCATTGACCGCAACGGCTTGGTCGCAAGAGCCCTCGACGCCACGGTTTCGGCAGCGCAAAATGGCATCTTGGTTCCGGCCGTCACGCCGGAGCAATGCAAGAGGACACGCATGGCCGTCAGCCTGAAGGTGAATGGCGCAGCGCGCTCGGTGCCGGCCGAGCCGGACACGCCGCTGCTCTATGTCCTGCGCAACGATCTCGCCTTGAATGCCGCGAAATTCGGCTGCGGGCTCGCCCAATGCGGCGCCTGCACCGTGCTGGTGGACGGCAAGCCGGTGCGCTCCTGCATCACCGAGGTCGGTTCGGTGGGGGAGTCGGAAGTCACCACGCTGGAGGGGCTCGGGACGGTCGACAAGCCACATCCCCTGCAGAAGGCCTTCATCGAAGAGCAGGCGGCGCAATGCGGCTACTGCATCGCCGGCATGATGATGTCGGCCAAGGCGTTGCTCGACGTCAACCCGCATCCCAGCGAAGCCGATGTGCGACAGGGACTGGCCGATAACCTCTGCCGTTGCGGCACCCACAACCGCATCATCCGCGCCGTGTTGAAGGCGTCTCATGCCATGGGGAGGACCTGACATGAACGTGGTGGTCTCACGGCGCGAATTCGCCGCCGGGCTCGGCGGCATCGTGGTCGCCTTCACCCTGGCGCCGCGGCTGTTGGTAGAAACCGCGCTGGCACAGCAGCCGGCGCCGTTGCCCGGCAGCCTCGCCAACAACCGCATGCTCGACGCCTGGATCCGCATCCATGCGGACGGCGATGCGACGGTGTGCATGGGCAAGGTCGAGCTGGGGCAGGGCGCCGTCACCGCGCTGGCACAGATCGCGGCGGAAGAGCTGGACCTGCCGCTGGCGCGCCTTCACCTGATTTCCGGCGATACCGAGAAAACCCCCAATGAAGGCGTGACCTCCGGCAGCCAGTCGATCGAATATGGCGGGGTCGCGCTGCGCCTTGCCGGCGCGCAGGTGCGCGAGATCCTGGTCGACCTCGCCGCCAAGCGCCTCGGCGCCGACGCCACGACGCTCACGGTCGCCGATGGCGTCATCAGTGCCCCGGACGGCCGCAAGGTGAGCTACGGCGATCTCGCCCGCGACGCCGATCTCCACCGCGAAGTCTCGGGAAAGGCACGGCCCAAGCCGTCTTCCACCCACACCATCGTCGGCAAGCCGATTGAGCGTCTCGACATCCCGGGCAAGGTCACCGGCGGCGTCGCCTACGTACAGGATTTGCGGTTGCCCGGGATGGCCCATGGGCGCGTCGTGCGTCCGCCCCAGTACGGGGCGAAGCTGCAGACCATCGACGAAGCCGCGGTGAAGGCGATGCCCGGCGTCGTTGCCGTGGTGCGCGACGGCAGCTTCCTCGGCGTCATCGCCGAGCGCGAGGAGCAGGCGATCAAGGCGAGCGTGGCCCTCGCCAAAAGCGCGAAATGGGCAGCCGGCCCGCCGCTCCCCGACCAGGCCGGCATCTACGACCTTCTGCTGTCGCTTCCGGCCGAGGCCAAGGTGATCAGCGAAAAGCAGGCGGCGCTGCCCGACGACGTCAGGGTGTTTGAGGCGACCTACCGCAGGCCCTACACCGCCCATGCCTCGATCGGCCCGTCCTGCGCGGTGGCGGAGTTCAAGGACGGCAAGATGACCGTCTGGACCCACTCCCAGGGCGTCTTCCCGTTGCGCGGCAACCTCGCCATGGGCCTCAAGCTGCCGGCGGACAAGGTCCACTGCATCCATGCCGAAGGCTCCGGCTGCTACGGCCACAACGCTGCCGACGACGTGGCGCTCGACGCCGCGCTGCTCGCGCGCGCCGCGCCCGGCGGCCGGCCGGTGCGGGTGCAATGGATGCGCGGCGACGAGTTCGGCTGGGAGCCGTTCGGCCCGGCCATGGTGATCAAGACCAAGGCCGCGCTGTCGCCGCAGGGGCGCGTCGTCGACTGGAACTTCGACGTCTTCAGCAATACCCACTCGACCCGGCCGAGCGAGCCGGGCGGCAACAATCTGCTGTCGAGCTGGTACCTGGCCGATCCGCAGCCGCCGGCGCCGCCGCGGACGATTCCGCAGCCGGCCGGCGGCGGCGACCGCAACGCCATCCCGCTCTACGACTTCCCGCGCCAGCGCGTGGTCAATCACTTCATCAAGGAGATGCCGCTGCGGGTGTCGGCGCTGCGCACGCTCGGCGCCTATGCCAACGTGTTCGCGACCGAGTCGTTCTTCGACGAACTCGCGCTCGCCGCCAATGCCGATCCGGTGGCGTTCCGGCTCGCCCATTTGAAGGACCCGCGCGCCCGTGCGGTGATCGAAGCGGTGGCCAGGAAGGCCGACTGGAAGCCGGGCGAGAAAGGCGACGGAAGCAGGGGCCGCGGCATCGGCTTTGCCAAGTACAAGACGCTGGCCACCTATGTGGCCGTCATCGCGGAGGTCGAAGTCGACCGCGCCACCGGCAAGGTTTCGGTGCCGCGCGCCTGGGCGGCGGTCGATTCCGGCCAGATCATCAACCCCGACGGCCTCGCCAACCAGATGGAAGGCGGCATCGTCCAGTCGGCCAGCTGGACTCTCAAGGAAGAGGTCAGGTTCGACCGCGACGGGATCAAATCGCGCGACTGGCTCGGCTATCCCATCCTCACCATGCCGGAGGCGCCCAAGGTGGAGGTGGTGCTGATCGACCGGCCCGACGAAAAGCCGCTCGGTTCCGGCGAGGGGGCGCAAGGCCCGGCGGTGGCGGCGATCGCCAACGCCTTCGCCGCCGCCACCGGCAAGCGGCTGCGCGACCTGCCGCTGTCGCCCGACCGGGTGAAGGCGGCGCTGGGGTAGCGTTCTCACCTCGCGCGTCATTCCGGGGCCGGCCGCAGGCCGGAACCCGGAATCCAGGCTCTCTTCCAACAAAACTGGATTCCGGGTTCGGTGCTTCGCACCGCCCCGGAATGATGGCCAAGCAGTTATTACGCACCTCCTTCGTCACTCATTATGCTTCGTCACTCATTATGGCCTCGTAGTCCTGCCCGCCGTAAAATATGCGGACAATTTCGACGGAATTCTCGGTGATCTGGTAGGCGATAACGACGCTTCGCCCGAAAGGCACGATCCGCAGATTGGACCTGAGGTCGGGGCGTGCCCTGCCTTGCTCCGGCGCATCGCGAAGCAAATCGCAGCGCTTTTGTATTCGCTCGATAAAGCTGAATGCTCGGGCCGGACTGTCCTGTGCAATGAATCGGTAAATAGCCTCGAGGTCTTCCGCCGCCCGCGGCCGGCAGATGAGCTTACGCGCCATGACGGCGTGCTTTTACCGTCCTTTGGTGCAGCTTCTTGAGCCGCTTGTTGACGTGCTTGTCAGTGAGCGAAGGCCGCGGGTCGTCGAGGGAATCGGCAATCCTTTCCCGAATCTCGTCCAGGCGCTGAGCTTTCATGGCCTCGCGATCCTGCCAGGTTCGCAGCGCCTCGCGAATGACCTCGCTGTTCGACGCATAGGCGCCGCCTTCAACCTTGTCGCGCACCATGCGGGCCATCTCGGCCGGGAGTGTTATGCTGAGCTTCTCCGCGGGTCGCATGATTCACTTTCTCCGTTATCCTATAAAATACTACCAAATGCTCCCAAGCACCAGCCCCTCCGGTCACGGCTTGGCCCCTTGGCAGAGCGGTACGGCGGGTTGATAACCATCGTGCCCGTCGGTGCTGGCGTGATATGGTCCTATCGGCGAACAGGATGGTCTAAAGCCGGGTGAGAGAGGCGCGTTTTCCCATGAACAAGGTCAACGGCGTTCGGGCGCTCCTGTGCGTCCTCGCTGCGTCGTTCGCATTCGCCGCGGCGCCGGCGCGGGCGCAGACCTATCCGAGCCGGCCGGTGCGGGTGATCCTGCCGTTCGCCGCCGGCGGCTTGGCCGATATCACGACGCGGCTGGTCGCGGACGGGCTGGGCGACAAGCTCGGGCAGCGCATCATCGTCGACGATCAGCCCGGCGCCGGCGGGATCTCCGCGGCGCGTTCGGTGCTCGCTTCGCCCGCCGACGGCTACACGCTCGCCCTCGTCACCAACGGCACGGCGATCAGCGTGCCGCTGTTCAAGACCCTGCCGTTCGATCCGGTCAAGGATTTCGTGCCGATTTCGGCGTTCGGCAATTTCGACCTCGCCATGGCCGCGAACGCCGCTTCGCCGTACCACACACTCGCGGACTTCCTCAGGGATGCGAAGGCCAATCCCGGCAAGCTGAATGTCGGGACCATCGGCGTCGGCAGCACTCAGAACCTGGGCGCGGAACTGCTGCGCTCGCTGTCGGGCGACAGCTTCACCATCATCACCTACCGCACCGCGCCGGAAGCGCTGGTCGCGCTGCTGCGCAACGATATCCAGCTTCTCGTCGATTACTACGCGACGGTGAAGCCCGGCCTCGAGGACGGCAAGCTGCGGGTGCTCGCGACCTCCGGCGCAAAGCGTTCGCAGATGCTGCCGCACGTCCCGACCGTCGCCGAGGCCGGCGTGCCCGGCTACGAGGTGAGGTCCTGGAATGCGCTGTTCGCTCCGGCCGGCACGCCGCCCGACATTATAGCGAAGCTCAACCAGGCGGTGCGCGAGGTGATGGCGCAGCCCGACGTCAAGCACCGGCTGCTGGAACTCGGCATCGAAGCCCAGGCCGGTCCGCCCGAGGAGATCGCGGCCCGGCTCCGGGCCGATATCGCGAAATGGGCCAAGGTCATCGACGACGCCAAAATCCCGAAGCTGTAGGCCGATCGCCGCGATCCTCCTGGGCTTGATCCGAACAAACCATGGATTGGTCGACCCCGCTCGATCTCTATTGCGAACGCACCGACGCGTCGTTCTGGTCGGAGCCGGTCAATGCCATTACCAACGTTGCGTTCCTGATTGCGGCCGTTGTCGCGTTCCACCTGTGGCGCCGCGGCGACCGCGCGGACTGGCCGGTGCTGGCGCTGATCGCAGTCGTCGCCACCGTGGGCGTGGGCTCGTTCGTGTTCCACACGGAGGCAACCCGCGCCGCGATCCTCGCCGACGTCATTCCGATCGCGGTCTTCATCTATGGCTATCTGCTGCTCGCGCTCGTCCGCTTCGTGAATTTCAAGGCCGTCGCGGCGGCCGCGATCGTCGTCGCCTTCGCTGCCGGCGCGCTTTCGCTGTCGGCGCTGGCGCCGCAGCGGCTCCTCAACGGCTCGGTCGGCTATCTGCCGGCGCTCGCCGCGTTGATCGCCGTCGCGCTCGCGGCAAGGGACCAGGGCGCGCGCCGCAGCCTCGGCCTCGCGGCGCTGGTGTTTGCGATCTCACTGGGCTTGCGCACCGCCGATACGGCGCTGTGTCCGCAATTCCCGCTCGGCACCCATTTCGTCTGGCACGTTCTCAATGCCGTAGTGCTGTTCATGTTGCTGCGCACGGCCATCGCAGCGCGTAGGGGCGCGTAGGGCGGGGTTGGCTGCAACCGGAACACAAAACCCACCGCGACATCGTCACACCGCGACATTGTCGATCAGCCGGGTCTTGCCCAGGCGCGCGGCGACGAGGAGGCGGAGCGGGCCGTCCGCGAGCGTCTCGACACGCATGAGGCTTTCGGCGTGGCGGGCTTCGAGATAATCGACCGCGAATCCCGCGGCCTCGATCTCGATCCAGCCTTCGGCCACGATCCTGGCGATGGGTTCGCCCGCGGCGATCCGCGCCGCGCCTTCCTTGAGTACCCGACAGAGTGTCGGCGCGACGGCGCGCTCGCGGGGATCGAGGTAGGCGTTTCGTGAGGACATGGCGAGGCCGTCGGCTTCGCGCACGGTGGGCACGCCCACCACCTCGACCTTGAGGTCGAGGTCCGCGGCCATGCGGGTGACCGTCTTGAGCTGCTGGTAGTCCTTCTCGCCGAACATGGCGTAGTCCGGCCGGCATTGGGCGAACAGCTTGGCGACCACGGTGGCGACGCCGCCGAAGAAATGCGGGCGGAAGCGGTCCTCGAGGTCGGCCACTGCCGGTCCCTTGACGGCGACGTGGGTGGCGAAGCCCGCGGGATACATGGCATCCAGCTGCGGCGCCCAGACGAGATCGATCTCGAGGTCGCGCAGCACGGCGACATCGGTATCGAACGGGCGCGGATAGCTGGTGAAGTCCTCATGGGGCGCGAACTGCGCGGGATTGACGAAGATCGACACCACCACGCGGTCGGCCTTGCGGCGGGCGCCGCGCACCAGCGCGATGTGCCCGGCGTGAAGCGCGCCCATGGTCGGCACCAGCGCGAGCGACTGGCCGGCGGCGCGGAATTTCCCGATCGCACGGTCGAGGCCTGCGATCGTGCGTGCAATGGCCGGTCCGCGCGCCATGGAATCCTCTCCCGGGTTGGGCGGGGAACCTAACAAAGCGGGTAAAGTCCCGCCATCCCGCGTGCGGCATGACTCGTCGCCGACCCGGCCGGATTCATCATGAATTGCGCCGGCCGGAGCGGAAATCTTGACGCTCGGCGGCGGTGCTTTCAAATTCAATTTGTGGAGGTCGCATGGCGATCGTTGAGCAAGGCGGCGAGACGCCGGCACGGCCGGGCGTGGCGCATGTGGTGGTCGTCGCCAGCGAAAAGGGCGGCACCGGAAAATCGACCCTTGCGGTCCATATCGCCGTCGCGCTGCTCAAGGCCGGGCGGCGGGTCGCCACCATCGACCTCGATTCGCGCCAGCAGAGCTTTACGCACCATTTCGAGCGCCGCCGCATCTGGGCGAGCAGCATCGGCCGGGCGCTGGAGCTGCCGCGCCATCACTGCGTCGCCCTCGGCGACGGCGTGAGGCTCGACGACAACGAGACCAGCGAGTTCACCGATTTCACCACGGCCGTCGAGGCGGTCGAGGATTGCTGCGACTTCGTCGTCATCGACGCGCCCGGCGCCGATACCTTCCTCGCCCGCCTCGCCCACGCCATGGCCGACACGCTGGTCACGCCGCTCAACGACAGCATGGTCGATCTCGACATTCTCGGCCTGGTCGACCCGGTGACGCTCGAGCTCGCCGGCACCAGCCATTATGCCGACATCGTCCACCAGGCGGTGCACCAGCGCCTGGCGCTGGACGGAACCAAGCCGGACTGGATCGTGGTGCGCAACCGCCTGTCGGGGGCAGTCACCGGCAACAAGCGGATCGTCGCGGCGGCGCTGGAAGCGCTCTCCGCGCTGCTCGGCTTCCGGTTCCTCGATGGACTTGCCGAGCGCGCGGTCTATCGCGAGTTCTTCGCGCGCGGGCTCACCGCGCTCGATCCGCTCGACATGGCGGTGCTGGGCACCCGTCCGAGCCTCTCCCATGCCGCCGCGCAGGAGGAAGTCCGCACCCTGCTGTCGGCGCTCAGGCTGCCGGTCAATGACCGGCGGCGCCAGGGGGCAGCCCACCCCCATTGGGCGGCGGCGCTCCAGCCGCTTGCATTTGGGGAAATGCTGGCCGATTGAGGTTTCGCCCGCGGCGCGGCCGAACCCATTGCGCGAAGGCTCCGCTACGGCCACCTTAGGCAGGCCGAAAGCATCGGGCCAACAGCAGAGGTCGCCAGATGGCGAAGTCCCCGGAGGATCGCACCCCGGCGCCGGCGGGTCATGGCGGCGAGCCGGCCGCAGCGGCCTCGCGCGCCGAGATCGATGCCTTTCTCGCCAAGGTCCGCGCGTTCGAACGCGCTCCCTCGACCGGTCGGCGCGGCCGTCTGATCTTCGCGCTCGACGCCACCATGAGCCGGCAGCCGACCTGGGACACCGCGTGCCGGCTGCAGGCGGACATGTTCCTGGAGGCGCAGGCGATCGGCGGGCTCGACGTCCAGCTCCTCTATTTCCGCGGCATCAACGAGTGCCGGGCGTCGCGCTGGGTGTCGGAGCCGGCGGCGCTGGCGGCGCTGATGGAAAAGATCGAGTGCCACGGCGGCCTCACCCAGATACGCCGGGTGCTCGCCCATGCCCGCGCCGAGACCGAAAAGACGAGGGTGCAGGCGCTGGTCTATGTGGGCGATGCCATGGAAGAAAAAGTCGACCATCTATGCGCCAAGGCAGGCGAACTCGGCCTGCTCGGCGTTCCCGCCTTCGTGTTCCAGGAAGGCGATGACGCCGCCGCCGAGCGGGCGTTCCGCGAGATCGCGCGGCTGTCGCACGGGGCCTATTGCCGCTTCAACGCCGGGGCGGCGAACGAATTGCGGGAATTGCTGCGCGCCGTCGCCGCCTATGCGGCCGGCGGAATGAAAGCGCTGGACGACCTCTCGGCGCGGCGCAATGCCGGTGCGATCAAGCTCATTGAGCAGATGAGATAGTCATGCCGACAATTTTCATTGGTCTGCTGGCGCTGGCCCTGGTGCTATGGCTCGTGAAGTCGTTCGCCAAGGCCGATCCGAAGTACCTGATCGGCGTCGGCCGCATCGCGGGCGGGATCGTCGCGCTGGCGGGGGCGGCCTTCCTCGGGACGAGGGGGGAGCTTGCCGTTGCCGTGCCGCTCGGCGTCACCGGGCTGGGCCTGCTGGGTTGGCTGCCCAGCGACTGGCTGCCGTCGTGGATGTCGCCGATCCTGGGACGGGAGGCTCCCCGCAAGGCATCGCGGGTGCAATCCAATTTCCTTGCCGTCGAGCTGGATCACGCGACCGGCGCCATGACCGGCGAGATCATCGCGGGACGCCTCGCGGGCACCAAGCTCGATCAGCTCGAGCTCAGCACGCTGGTCGGGCTTCTCGGCGAGTTCGATACTGAAAGCCGGGACCTATTGGCAGCGTATCTTGACCGCCGGCATCCCCGATGGCGTGAAGACGCGCAGGGCGATGCGGCAGCGGGGAGCGGCCCGGCGCGATCCGGCAAAATGACCAAGGAGGAGGCTTATCAGATCCTTGGCCTTGAGGCGGGTGCGAGCGCGGAGCAGATCGGTCGCGCCCACCGCGGGCTCATGAAGAAATTGCACCCCGACCAGGGGGGCTCTACGTACCTCGCCGCCCGCGTCAACGAGGCGAAGGATGTGCTGCTTCGACGCCATCTGTAACTCCCGCACGCATACCGGAGGAGTCGCCTCCTCGACTACAAAACCGCACTGCTCCTGTTGTTGCGCCTCGATGTCGTCGGTTCTGACGTCTGCGGTCAGTTCTTGATAGTCATACAATCAATATCGTTACGTTTTAGTTGCTTGCAAACCGCGTCGGCCTCGTCTTTTTGCGGGAAGCCGGCAAAACGCGCGCGGTAAAGCGTCTTGTCGCCCTTCATGACCGGCTCGGTGAAGGGGTCGGCGCGGTCGAGCACGTGGCCGATCTTGGCCTGGGCGCTGCTGAGCTTCTGTTGAGCCTCGCGCTCGACGTCGAAAGCGCCGATCTGGACGATCCATCCGGCGTGCGTCGGCGCGTTGTGCGCGGCGATATCGTGCCTCGGTTCCGGCGCAGGCGCCGCGACGACCGGCAGCACGGCGGCGGTCTTGTAGGCGAAAGCACGGGTGATGGGTGGCGCAGCGGGAGGCGGCTCGGTGACCGGTGCGGCGACCGCCGGAGCGACGACGGCCGGCGCCATGGCCACGGATCTGATTGCCGGGGCAGGGGTCTTGGAGGTCGCGGCCGGAGCCGGCTCGGCCGCCACCGGCGCTACGACGGCGGCGACGATATCGGCGGGTGGTGCCGCGGCCGGAGCGACGGCGGTCGGAACCACAGCGACGGTCTTGGGTATCGCGAGAGGGGCTTTAGGCGGCGGGGCAGCCGCGGCGGCCGGCTCGGCAACCGGAGCAGCAGCGATGGGTGCGGGCGCCTTGGGCGGCGGGACCGCCGCCACCACCGGAGCCGGCAAGGCGGCCGCATGGGTGGATTCCTCGGCGACCGGGGTGACCATCGCACCGAGCCCGGCCGTCTGGGTCTGCGTGAGCCTCACCTTGATGGTCTTCACCAGGATCGGCTTGATGGTGTCGTCGGCGGCGGTCGGCGCCGCCGGTTTGGCGGCCACCGGCGGCTTGATCGTGCCGCTGACGGGTGCCGCCACGGCCGTCTTGGCGGCCGGCGGTGCAGCCGTCTCGCTCGGGAGATTGTCCGAACGGGCCGCCGCTGCGAATTTGGACGCAGGCCATGCCGCGGGCGGCGTGAACGAGGCGACTTCATAGGTCGGAGCTTTCGCGCCGGCTGCTTCCGCGATCGCCGTCGCGGTGTGCTGGGTCGATGCGGTGGCGATGTGCTCTTCGATCAGGGTGCGCATACGCGCATCCCGCGCCGCGGCCGAAGCTCCGCCCAGCACCACCGCCACGATATGTCGGTTGTTGCGGCGCACCGACGTCACCAGGTTGAACCCGGATGCCTGGGTATAGCCGGTCTTGATCCCGTCGACGCCGTCATGGCCGAGCAGGTGGTTGTGGTTGCGCATCTCCTCGCCGTGATAGGTGAAGGAGGCCGTGGAGAAATAGTGGTACTGGCGGGGGAACCGCTCCTGGATGATGCGGCCGAGCAGGGCCTGGTCCCGCGCCGTCGTCACCTGCTCGTCATTGGGCAGGCCGGAGGCGTTGCGGTAGAGCGTGCGGCTCATGCCGAGCGCATGGGCCTTCTTGGTCATCATCTCCGCGAATTCGCTTTCGCTGCCGCCGAGCGCCTCGCCGACCACCACGGCCGCGTCGTTGGCCGATCTGGTCACCAGCGCCTTTATGGCGTCTTCGACCGCGATCGTCTGGCCGGGGTGCAGCCCCAGCTTGGTCGGCGCCTGCACCGAGGCGTGCTCGGACACCGGCAGCTGTGAATCGAGCTTGAGCTTGCCCGCTTCCAGGCGCTCGAACAGCAGATACAGCGTCATGATCTTGGTGAGCGATGCCGGGTGACGCAACTCGTCCGCGCTGGCGGCGTGGAGCACGTTGCCGGTATTGGCATCCACGACGATCGCCGAATAGGGAGGCGAGGAGTCGTGATCATGCGTCACCACCTTGGCGCGGAAATGGCGGGCTTCGGCAGGTTGCAACGCGATGGTGGTGACGGCGAGCGCGCCGACAAGGCCGAGCGCCACGCGGCCGGAGCCGCGCAAATTCCAAACTTTCTGCGTCAATTCAAGTCCCCCATTCCCCCGTCCGGTCGTTGCCGGACATTCGCTTTCAAGGCACTCCATTGCGGATTGCCTTGCTCGATCGGCAGACGGCGCAACCGTGGCCGGCGGCGTCTGCCCTCCCACCCACAGCGATTCCTGCCTGCGAAAACGGGCGGGACCATGGCACGACGAGACAGATTAGGTTTCCAAAGTTGCCACCGAGTTAAGCAATCCACAGGGCGGTGCCTCTCGATATTGCGTCGCAAAACGATTGTTGACTTTTTGTGCAGTGCGGCATAAATAAAATGCCGACGGCCTCGGGGTCGCTCCAATGCTAGCGGCAGGAATGCCGGTTGGGAGAATTAACCATGCTCAAAAATTTCGACGACGTGCAGAAGTACGGCAAGGACAACATGGACGCGACCATGAAAGCATGGGGACAGGTGTCCAAGAGCGTCCAGGCGATCGCCGCGGAGGCCGCCGACTACTCCAAGAAGTCGTTCGAGGAAGGTTCTGCCACGCTGGAAAAGCTGCTCGGCGCCAAGTCGCTCGACAAGGCATTGGAAATCCAGACCGCCTATGCCAAGTCCGCCTACGAAGGTTTCGTCGCCCAGGCGACCAAGATCGGTGAGCTTTATGCCGACCTCGCCAAGGAAACCTACAAGCCGTTCGAGGGTTTCGCAGCCAAGTCTATGGTAGCGAAGTAAGCTGCTGCCTGCCTGCAAATTTACGGCATGAGCCCGGCCGGTTTCCGGCCGGGATATTTGTGAGCGCACCCGGCTGACGCGCGGGATTATTTCAAAAGGTACTCGGTCTTCGCCCGCGGGGTCGAAAAGCGCGATCATCGTCGCCGAAATGTCCTGGTCGGTCGACACCTGGAAATACAGGCCCGGCGAAGCGCAGCTCTCCAGGGTCGGGCCGATGTTCGGCTGGAACGACGGCAGATAACTCTCGTGTAGAGCACCGCGATGCGGATGCCGCGGTTCTTGATTCTTCTTCTTGATTCTTTCGCCTCCCGAGGGCCAAGTTCCTCGGTGCCACCCGGGCTCAGGCTTGGCGGCGGTGCGGCGCCGAGTAGCTCGCCGAGGAACTTCCAACATGGCATCGCATTTGCCAGTCGGATGGCCGTCCGGGGTCTTGCCGCCCGGACCGGGTTGGACGGCGTGAATATCGGGAGACACAAGCCAAGCCGCCGGCGGAGCGGTGGCGGATTCGAATGTGCTGCCTATTTATAGCACTGCCGCCAGCCTTTAATTTAGCACTACACGGCCGCGCTGCTTTGCGGCATGCTTGACTCGGACTGGACGTCGAAGGCCTCTGCCATCCATGACCACTGCCACTGACATCCCCGGAACTTGCATCACCGGCACTTGCATCCCCGGCAGTCCGTCACAACCGGCCGGCATGGCGCCGCGCGGCGCGGACGACGACCGCAAGCGACCCAAGGAGCCCGGCGGCCCGGGCACCGCGGTCATCACCAAGACCAAGACGCAGACCAAGAAGCCCAGCCTCTACCGCGTGCTACTCCTCAACGACGACTACACGCCGATGGAGTTCGTGGTTCACGTGCTGGAGCGGTTCTTCAACAAGGACCGCGAAGGCGCGACTCGCATCATGCTCCACGTCCATCATCACGGAATCGGCGAATGCGGCGTTTATACGTACGAGGTGGCCGAGACAAAAGTGACGCAAGTGATGGACTTTGCCCGAAAACACCAGCATCCTCTGCAATGCGTGATGGAAAAAAAATGACGATCGAGGGAGCGCCGAAAAAAAGTCATCTGGGGGGATTGAACTGTCGATGCAACCCAACGAAATGAGACTCTGATGCCCACTTTCTCGCGCAGTCTCGAGCAATCGCTTCATCGGGCGTTGGCCCTGGCCAATGAACGCCACCACGAATACGCCACGCTGGAGCACCTGCTGCTGGCGCTGGTGGACGATCAGGACGCCGCCGCCGTGATGCGCGCCTGCAACGTCGATCTCGACAAGCTGCGGCGGAACCTGGTCGCTTATGTGGAGTCCGAGCTCGAAAACCTCGTGACCGACGGCGGCGAGGATTCCAAGCCGACTGCCGGTTTCCAGCGGGTGATCCAGCGCGCCGTGATCCACGTCCAGTCGTCCGGGCGGGAGGAGGTGACGGGAGCGAACGTGCTGGTCGCGATCTTCGCCGAGCGCGAGAGCCATGCGGCTTATTTCCTGCAGGAGCAGGAGATGACGCGCTACGACGCCGTCAACTACATCAGTCACGGGATCGCCAAGCGCCCGGGCCTGACCGAATCCCGTCCGACCCGCGGGGTCGACGAGGAGGCCGAGCAGAAATCCGGCGAGGAGCCCAAGAAGAAGGGCGATGCGCTCGATAATTACTGCGTCAACCTCAACAAGAAGGCTCGCGACGGCAAGATCGATCCCTTGATCGGCCGCGAAACCGAGATCAATCGCACCATCCAGGTGCTGTGCCGCCGCCAGAAGAACAATCCGCTCTTCGTCGGCGATCCCGGCGTCGGCAAGACAGCCATCGCGGAGGGCCTGGCGCGGCGGATCGTCCATGGTGAAGTGCCCGACGTGCTCAAGAACGCGACGGTGTTTGCGCTCGACATGGGCACGCTACTGGCCGGCACCCGTTACCGTGGCGATTTCGAGGAGCGCCTGAAGCAGGTGATCAAGGAGATCGAGGCCTATCCCGGCGCGATCATGTTCATCGACGAGATCCACACCGTGATCGGCGCCGGCGCCACCTCAGGCGGCGCGATGGACGCCTCGAACCTGCTCAAGCCGGCGCTCGCCGCCGGCACGGTGCGCTGCATCGGCTCCACCACCTACAAGGAATACCGCCAGTATTTCGAGAAGGACCGCGCCCTCGTGCGCCGGTTCCAGAAGATCGACGTCAACGAGCCGAGCGTGCTCGACGCCATCGAGATCATGAAGGGCCTCAAGCCCTATTTCGAGGACTACCACAAGCTCAAATACACCAGCGAGGCGATCAAGGCGGCGGTCGAATTGTCGGCGCGCTACATCCATGACCGCAAGCTGCCGGACAAGGCGATCGACGTGATCGACGAATCCGGCGCCGCCCAGATGCTGCTGCCGGAAAGCAAGCGCAAGAAGACGATCGGCCTCAAGGAGATCGAGACCACGATCGCCACCATGGCGCGGATTCCGCCCAAGACCGTGTCGAAGGACGACGCCGCCGTGCTCGCCCATCTCGAGGACACCCTCAAGCGGGTCGTCTACGGCCAGGACAAGCCGATCGAGGCGCTGTCGGCGTCGATCAAGCTCGCCCGCGCCGGCCTGCGCGAACCGGAAAAGCCGATCGGCTGCTACCTGTTCTCCGGTCCGACCGGGGTCGGCAAGACCGAGGTGGCAAAGCAGCTCGCGGCCTCGCTGGGCGTCCAGCTGATCCGCTTCGACATGTCGGAATACATGGAGCGCCACACGGTGTCGCGCCTGATCGGCGCGCCGCCCGGCTATGTCGGCTTCGACCAGGGCGGCCTGTTGACCGACGGGGTCGACCAGCATCCCCATTGCGTGCTGCTGCTCGACGAGATCGAGAAGGCCCATCCGGACCTCTTCAACGTGCTCCTGCAGATCATGGATCACGGCAAGCTCACCGACCACAACGGCAAGCAGGTCGATTTCCGCAACGTGATCCTGATCATGACCACCAATGCGGGCGCCTCCGACCTCGCCAAGGCCGCCTACGGCTTCACCCGCAACAAGCGCGTGGGCGACGACCTCGATGCGATCAACCGCCTGTTCGCGCCGGAGTTCCGCAACCGACTCGACTCCATCATCACCTTCGGCCATCTCACCACCGAGATCATCGCCAAGGTGGTGGAGAAGTTCGTGCTGCAGCTCGAGGCCCAGCTCGCCGACCGCGACGTCACCATCGAATTGTCCGACGAGGCCGCCAAATGGCTGATCGATCGCGGCTATGACGAGCAGATGGGGGCGCGGCCGATGGCCCGCGTGATCCAGGAGCACATCAAGAAGCCGCTCGCCGACGAGGTCTTGTTCGGCAAGCTCAAGGACGGCGGCCATGTCCGCGTGATCGTGGTCAAGGACGAGACCGAAGGCGACCAGCTCGGCTTTGAATACCTCGACGGCCCGATCACCCCCAAGCCGGAGAAGATTCCGCCGGTCCGGGTCCGCGGCAAGCGCCGCAGCGGCGGGAGCGGCGTCCGTCGCAGCAAGCCGCCGGGCCCGAAGGGCGACGGTGGTCCGCCCTCCAACCGCGGCTCGGTGCCGAAGATCCCGCTGGTCAAGGTTTAGTTGCGGCAGCAAAGCAGGCGGTCCGGTCAACAGCACCGGGCCCGTTTCGCGTTCTCGCGCCTCCTCGGGTATAGCGACGGTTAATATTATCGTGCGACATTGCCTCGGCCCGCACCGAGGTTCGCCGGTATGTCGCCTCTCGTATTCAACGAGCAAACGAAGCTGTTCGCCAATGCATTGGATCGGCTTTCGACCGCCTGTTTCAGTGTCGGCGTCCTGGCTCCGGTGGCTGGGGCTTACTTGAACCTGACGGGGTCTGATTCGGCCGGCTTCGGCTGGTGCTGCGTGGCTTATCTCGTTGCCGGCGCCGTCATCCACAGGCTGGCGATGCGTGTCCTGAGAGGGCTGCGGGAGTGACCAATCTTCAGTTCTTTGCCTCGGTCGGCGTCCCGGCCGCGCTGGTGGTGTGCAGCTACGTGGCGGTCGTCTGGTACGAACGGACCAGTCGAGCGCCGGCCGACGTTTCAAGGAACGACCGTGATGAGCCTGCAAAGTCAGTGTGACACGGATTTCTACGTCTTATTCGTCTTATGCAGCGCGTTCATCGTCAGGACCTCGCCGAGGCGGGCATAGGTCGGGCCGCCGAGGCGCGCGATCGGGTCGAGTTCGCGGGTCGCGATCTTGCCGTCCTTGACGAGGCCGTCGCGGAAGTGGAACACGACGACTTCGCCCACGATCAGCCGGTTCCTGGTGTGGCCGAACTCGATGCAGTTGCGGAACCGGCATTCCATCGCGACCGGCGCGTCGCGCAGCCGCGGCCGGCGATGTGGATGACGTATTCCTCGCGGGCGAGGATGTTGTGCGCGGTATCCTTGTAGACCCCGGCGTGCGTCTTTCGCCGCGATGTGCATCACGTGGCCTGAATTTTTCCAGCTGTTTGATTGGCACGGTTGGATGGGTGGAACAACTTCGATCCGGTTGTCGGCGAGCTGTAGGGCGCAATAGCGTAAATTGATGCTGCAGCTTCACTCCTGCCGCATGGCCGCGGCGAGCTTGAGGGCCTGGTCGGACAGCACCGCCGGTTCCTCCTTGAAGCTCGCAGGCGGCTTGAGCGCGACGCCGTTACGGCGGGGAATCACGTGGAAGTGCAGGTGGAACACCACTTGGCCGCCGGCGGTCTCACTGAATTGATGCACGGTGACACCGTCCGCAGCAAAGACCCTCACCCCGGCCTTGGCGACCTTCTGCACGATCCCCGCGAGATGGGCGAGATCGTCGGGGTCGATGTCGAGAAGGTTGCGCGCGGGCGCCTTGGGAATGACGAGGGTATGCCCCGGTGCGCGCGGCATGATGTCGAGAAAGGCGAAGGAGCGCTCGTCCTCATAGACCTTGTGGCTCGGCAATTCGCCACGCAGGATTTTCGCAAACACGTTGCCGGGATCGTAGCTCGCCATCGCGGTCTCCTTCGCCGCCCAATGTCGAGGCCGTGCCGCGATCCGTCAAGGCGGCAAGCATTTCTGCACCTGACGATGTCATTGCCCGGCTTGACCGGGCAATCCAGTACCCCCGGCCGGTGTTTACTGGATCGCCCGGTCAAGCCGGGCGATGACAGCGAAGTGGGTGTCACCCTGAACGAAAAGCGCGCTAAAATCCCGCATCCTCGTGGGCAGCGTCCTTGCGGAACGGGCTCGCCTCGAGCAATTCGCGGCCGGCCGCTTCCACATAGGCGCGCTCGCGGGCGAGATAGTCGTCGATGGCGCGGCGAAGCGCGGGGTCGGCGATGTAGTGGGCGGAATAGGTGGTCGCGGGCAGATAGCCGCGGGCGAGCTTGTGCTCGCCCTGGGCGCCGGCCTCGACGCGGGCGAGCTTGTGGGCGATGGCATATTCGATCGCCTGATAGTAGCAGATCTCGAAATGCAGGAACGGGTGCTGCTCGACCGCCCCCCAATGGCGGCCGAACAGGGTGCCGGCGCCGACGAAATTGATCGCACCGGCGATGTAGCGGCCGGCGCGCTTGGCCATGATCAGCACGGTCTGTTCCGCCATGGTCTCGCCGAGCCGGGAAAAGAACTCGCGGGTGAGGTAGGGCCGGCCCCATTTGCGCGAGCCGGTGTCCATGTAGAACGCGAAGAAGGCGTCCCACGCGGCTTCGGTAAGGTCGGAGCCGGTGAGCCAAACCACCTCGATCCCGTCGGCGAGGCCGTCGCGCCGCTCGCGCTTGATGGTCTTGCGCTTGCGCGATGCCAGTGCCGCAAGAAAGTCGTCGAAGCAGGAAAATCCGCCGTTTTCCCAGTGGAATTGCTGGTCATTGCGCTGCAGGAAGCCGCGCTTGCCGAGCAACGTCCACTCCGCTTGCGTCATGAAGGTGACATGCACCGAAGACGCCTCGCGCAGCTTGCACAACTCGACCAGCCCTTGCGCCAGCGTCGTCTCCGCGATGCGCGCATGGGGCCCCGGCGCCACCAGCAGGCGCCGGCCGGTCGCCGGGGTGAACGGCACCGAGACCTGGAGCTTGGGGTAATAGCTGCCGCCGGCGCGTTCATAGGCGTCGGCCCAGCCGGCATCGAACACGTATTCGCCGCGCGAATGGGATTTCAGATAGCACGGCGCGACACCGATGACGGCGCCGCCGGCGCTCTCGGCGACGAGGTGCTGCGGTTGCCAGCCGGTCCGCGCGGTCGCCGATTTGGAGACCTCGAGCGCCGCCAGGAAGGCATGGCGGGTGAAGGGATTGGGGCCGCCGGCCGCGTCGGCGCCGCCGGCGCAGCGGTCCCAGTCCGCCGCCGCGATCTCGGAGATCGCGGGGAGGACGCGCACGCGCAAGTCGGAAATCTCGGGGCAGGCGGCCGGCTTACGGGACATTGTCAGGGGCGGAATCCCTCGAAGATGATCTGGTCGGCGTAACGGGCGGCGATGGCGCGATCCTCGTCGCTGCGCACCGTCCAGGTCAGAAGCGGCAGACCGAACATATGCCGTGCCATGCGCGGCGCAACCGCCGTGAGATCGCTGACCCGGTAGGCGAGGAAATCGGGGCGGCTCGCCCATCCATGCATGAGAAATGCCAGTTCCAGCCGCCGGGTGGGGCCGAGAGATCGCCATTCGGGATGGTCGTAGTGACGCTCCGCGATGATGCCGCGGGCGAGATGCGGCGCAATCCGGCGCAGCTCGCAGATCAATGCCGGGTCGAACGAGCCGACCCCGACCGGCCCGCCGTAAGGCGCGAGCACCGCCGCGGCGCGAGCGGCGATGCGCAGGTCGCCGTCGAAGCGGCTCTTGAGCTCCAGCATCAGGGTTGCGCGGCCGGCGACGAGGTCGCAGAGTTCGCCCAGCGTCATCATGTGCTCGCCGGTGGCCTTGAACGCGACCTGCTTCAGGCAGGCGGCGGTGAGATCGCGCAACGCACCTTCCCCGGCGGCGAGGCGGCCGAGGGCGTCGTCGTGATGCACCATGGCTTCGCCGTCGGCACTGATCTGCAGGTCGGTCTCGATGCCGTAATTTCCGGCAATGGCCGCGGCGAAGGCGGCCGGCATGTTCTCGATGATGCCGCAGGCGGCCTCATGCAGCCCGCGATGGGCGATCGGCCTGGCGGTAAGCCAGGCGAGGTCGCGCGCCGCGGAACCGCCGGGGATCATGAGACTTCGAGGGGATCACGACACTTCAAAGGTGCCCTCGACCTCGACGGCGGCGTCGGCCGGCAGAACCGCAACGCCCACGGTGGTGCGGGCGTGCCGGCCCTTGTCGCCGAACACCGCCACCATGAGGTCGGAGGCGCCGTTCATCACCTTCGGCCCGTCGAGGAAATCCGGCTGCGAATTGATGAAGCCGCCGAGCCGCACCACCCGCACGACCTTGTCGAGGTCGCCCAGCGCGGCCTTGATCTGCGCCAGCAGGTTGATCGCGCAGGCGCGCGCCGCGGCCTGCCCCTGCTCGACCGAGACGCCGGCGCCGAGCTTGCCTTTGGCGACCAAGGTTCCGTCCTGCAGGCACAGCTGGCCCGATACGAACAGCAGGCGTCCGGAGCGCACGAAGCCCACATAATTCGCGACCGGCGCCGCCGGTGTCGGTACCGCGATGCCGAGTTCCGTCAGTTTCTTGTCGATCGTTCCGGACATTGGGCCCCTCCTGCCGCTTTAGCTTTCACGATACTTCGCCGATCGGCCGGTTTCTTGCAAGCGGGTTTAGGTGAGAGGTTGAAGCAAGAGGTTGAGGCAAGCGGGCTGCGGGCTGAGGTTTTTCCTGGGATCGGGCCAGACACGGGCAGTCAAACAAACACCATGATTCACATATCTTCCGGGGTTGAGGCCACCCCCGCTGTTGCGGCTTTCCCACACGGCTTCTATGGTCGCAATCGCGCCGGCTCCGACTCGCCCGGCATCATGCCGGGCATATAAGGAGGTTCGATGACGCGAGTTCATATTGCCGTGCCGACAGCCGCCGCGCTGATTGCGGCTGCTCTGGTCGGGGTGGCCGGGCCCGTCCCGGCGCAAGGCGCGACCGTGCTCGCACCCCATCGCGCGGTGTACGACCTCACGCTCACGCGCACCCGCGGCAAGCGTCCGATCCAGTCGGTGCGCGGCCGCATCCTCTATGATTTCGCCGGCAGCGCCTGCGAAGGCTACGCTCTCCAGTTCCGCCAAGTGTCCGAGATCGACAGCGGCGAGGGCAAAGTGGCGCTGAGCGATCTCCAGGCCACCACTTGGGAAGACGGGGACGCCAAGACGTTCCGCTTCAATTCCCAGAACACCGTCAACGACCGCGTCGTCGATGCGGTCAACGGCAATGCCGAGCGCGGTGGTTCGGACGTCGAGGTCAAGCTGACCAAGCCGACGCCCAAGACCCTCGATCTCGCGGCCAAGATCGTGTTCCCCACCGAGCACATGCGCCGCATCATCGATGCCGCCAAGGAGGGTAAGACCCTGCTCGAGCTGCCGGTTTACGACGGCTCCGAGAACGGCGAGAAGACCTACTCGACGCTGACCGTGATCGGCCGCGAAATCCCGCCCGATGAGAAGAAGCCCGACGACGCCGCGGCCGGCAAGCCGATGCTGGCGAACCTCAAGCGATGGCCCGTCACCATCAGCTATTTCGAGCAGGGCAGCACCAGCGGCGAGCAGCTTCCGGTCTATGCCATCGGCTTCGAGCTCTACGAGAACGGGATTTCCCGCGCGCTCTCGCTCGACTACGGCGACTTCGTCGTCTCCGGCATCATGTCCCAGCTCGAAATGAAGGACGTGCCGGCCTGCAAGTGAGGCGGGGCGATCCTCACTCCTTCCCGTCGTCATCCAACGCAATGCCCCGGATCACGGCGTCGCGGCCGAACTTCGCCCGCAACTGGTCGATGGCGTGCTCGGCGGCGGCGCTGCGCCGGCCGACGACATCGACGAGATCGGCGGGGTCGGCCTCCGCGGCGCCGGCGAGCGCGCTGACGCCGATGCCGATCAGGCGGAATCTGGTGCCGTCGGTCTCGCGCGCCAAGAGCTCGCGCCCGGCGGTGAAGATCTTCGCCGCCAGCTGGGTCGGCGCGGCGAGCGAGCGGGCGCGGGTGCGCAGGCGGAAATCGGCGCTCTTGAGCTTGAGGGTGACCGTCGCTCCCGCCAGCTCCTTGGCCTTGAGCCGGGCCGAGACCTTCTCGGTCAGCTCCCACAAATGACGCTCCAGCGGCCGCAGCGCAGCGAGGTCCTCGTGCAGCGTGGTCTCGGCCGAAACGCTCTTGGTCTCGCGTTCCGGATTGACGGTGCGGGCGTCGATGCCGCGGCTGAGCCGTGCGAGCCGCAGCCCCTCGGTGCCGAATCGGCGCATCAGCGTGGTTTCGTCGGCGCGCTGCAGGTCGGCGATGGTGCGCAAGCCCGCGCGCACCAGGCTCGCGCCCATGGCCTTGCCGACGCCCCAGATGAACGTCACCGGCTTGGGCGCGAGAAACGCCAGCGCCTCATCGGCGCCGAGCACGGAGAAGCCTCGGGGCTTGTCCATATCGGATGCGATCTTGGCGAGGAACTTGTTGTGCGACAGCCCGATCGAGACGGTGATTCCGATCTCATGCTCGACCCGGCGGGCGAACCGCGCCAGCGATTTGGCCGGCGGCATGCCGTGCAGTCGCTCGGTGCCGGCGAGATCGAGAAACGCCTCGTCGATCGACAAGGGCTCCACCAGCGGGGTGAGGTCGAGCATCATCGCGCGCACCTCGCGGCCGGCGCGGGCATATTTCGCCATGTCCGGGCGGACCACTTCGGCATGCGGACACAGCCGCCGCGCCTCGAACATCGGCATCGCCGAGCGCACCCCGAAGGTGCGGGCGATGTAGCAGGCGGTGGCGACGACGCCGCGATGGCCGCCGCCGACGATCACCGGCTTGTCGCAGAGCGCGGGATTGTCGCGTTTCTCGATCGCCGCATAGAAGGCGTCGCAATCCACATGGGCAATGGCGAGCCGGGCCAGCTCGGGATGGCGCGCAAGCCGCGGCGAACCGCAGGCGGCGCAGCGCGCGCCGCCATCGGGAACATCGGCAAGACAGTCGCGGCAGAAGCTGCCCATCGGTTCGCCCGGCCGGAGTTGGTCTTTCGCCATATTAGTCTGAGTCTGCGGCCGGGGGCCTGCGTCAGCGCAAAGGCTCGGCGATCCAGGCTTTGGCGATTGAGGCCTCTTCTTTTCGGGCTGGATATGCGACTATAATTGAGGCAGCTTCAGTCAACCCTGAAAGGATCAACCCGGTGAAGGCGTTGCGGCTGCTCTTGTGCCTCGGGCTCGCCGCCTGCGCGGACCTGGAGACGAAACCGTGGTTCAGGGCGGATGGCGGCCCGGCCTCGCCGGAACAGCTCGAGGTCGACAAGTCAGCCTGCCGCGAGGAAATGCAGAAATCCGTTCGGGCTACGGCCCAGGCGGCGTCGCTCGACCGCGGTCTCGTCAGGGCGGACGTATATGATGGCTGCATGGCGCGGCTCGGTTACACGGAATCCGCCACTCAGCGCTTCACCCCGCCACCGAGCGCTCAGGCCGGCACCGCGCCGCCGGGCGGGCAGGGCGCCTCCACGCCCCCAATCGCCCAGGGTGCGCCTCCGCCGCCAAGCGATCAACAATGCCGAAAGCCCGCGGATCTGCGCATCTGGTTGCCGCTCTGCCCGTGACTCCAGACCGGCGGGCGAGGACGAAAAGGGCCCGCATGCCGGCCCTTCCTTGCCAGAGTGCTATCCTTTCGAGTTGAGTCGGACGATGCTCAGATCTCCTTTACGGCACGTTCCCCTTCGCGCAGTGAGTGCGACCAGATCAGCTCGCCGGTCTTGGCGTCAGAGCACGCCCTTGACCATGATCGGCGTGCCTTCGAGCTTGAATTCGGGATAGGGGCCGAACGCGTCGGTCTTGAAGCGCCACGCCACTTCCAGCTTGTTGAAGTTCGAAGCATCGATCTGATCGAGCGGCGAATAGCGCGTGAATTTCACGTCGGCGCCGTTGGTCGGCCATTCGCCGTTCGCGGTCGAAGGCTTGCCCTGACACGCGAGCGTTTTCGTCTCGTCGATCTCCTTGAACAGCTTGCGATAGTGCGCGATCAGGCCGCGGAGGGCAACGGCTCAAAGGAAGCCCGCGCTGAAACCGCCGATCAGCGCATGGCGCACCGTGCGGGGGCTACCAGATATCCACGCTTGCTAAATTGGTGATGTGAGCCTTGTCGCCCATCGCAACGATATGGTAACCCACATCCGGCGCCTTGAATGCATACTCACCTGCGGGGTTTGTCTTTCCGGTCGCTAAGACCATGTAGTCCCCGGTTGCAAGCAATTGGATGTCAATGTCCCGGGCGAGTTCGCCGTCGCTGGTTATTGCTCGACACACTACGTCCAGGTTGGTGATCTTTTTGCACTCGAGACGTAAGGTGTGCGCATACGCAGCCGACGTCGTAGCCAACACCGCGGCGGTCGCGATCATTCCGAACGTTTTATACATTTAGGCTCTCCATTCTAAGTGACCTGGTGCGATCACCGTCGCGCACCATATCTTGTCGTCATTGTTGTTCATTGATGAAGGTCAACAACGCGTGAGCCGACCACATGCGCCGGGTTCGCGTTGTCCTGACCTGGATCGAAGCGGCCGTCGTCGCGGCGATCTAGTGATAACCTTAGCAGTCGGCTATCGGACGTATGGCGGACTCGACAGGCCAACCAATTAAGCCAATGACGTTGCGCCACGTGTCGAGACCCGGGTAGACGTGATTTCGGCCGGGTCCAGAGGCGGATGCCGCCGTGCCCGTCGTTTCCGACCCTACGGCACGTCGCGCTGCCAGTCGTGGCCGGACAGCGCCTGTCTCGCCTTGTCGAGCTCTTCCGGCGCGACACCGGCATGGCCGGCGACGGCGCGCAGCAAGGACTCATTGCCGGCGACATAGTCGAGCACGCCGGCGAGGAAGCCGGGCTGGCCGGCGGCGGTGCGGATTTCGCCGGGACTGATGCCGGTGAGCGCGAGGAAGCGCTCGAGGTGCTCGGGCTCGCCGGCGAGATAGCCGAGCGCCGCGATCGCCAGCGCGGCGGCCGCGTCCTGGCGCGCCTGCCGGTCGACCTTGCCGGGCCGCGCTCCGCGTTCCCCGATCATCTTATCTCGGTGCCCGAGGCGATCGGCGCGGCCGGCGGCGTTGCGGCCAGGATCTCGCGGGCGAGCTTGAGGACGTCTGGGGGCGAAGCATGGATTTCGCGCATCAGGCTCTGCACCTGGGCGCCGCCGACCGGCCGCACCTCGAGGGCGAGGTTGCGCATCTCGGCGAGAAATTCCGGGTCCCGCATGGTCGCGTCGAAGGCGCCGCGCAGCGCCTCGATGCGTTCTGGCGGGACGCCCGGAGGCGCCGCGAAGGGCCGTGCGATCGCCTGCCGCGACACGATCAGCTTGAGCGCGGCGTCGCGGCGCGGATCGCCCGGCAATTCCATGATCGTGGGTATGTCGGGAAGATCCTCGTGCCGCTGCAGGGCGATCTGCAGCGGCACCGTGATCCGCTTCGCCGTCAGCATGTCGCGGTTGCGCGCCAGCAGGCTCGTCCACGACCAGCCGCAGCGGCCGTCGATCTCGCCGCGTTCCATCGCCAGCACGAGGTCGGCGCCGCCGGGATAGCCGGTGACGATGCGCATCGGCAGGGCGAACATGTTGCGCAGCACGGTCGGAAAAACGTCGCTGTCGGCGCCGGTTCCCGATGCGCCGATCAGGGTCTTCTTGGTGACCATGTCCTGCCATGTCGCAATGCCGCGCGGCGCGTTGAACGCGCACACGCTCACCTCGTTGGCGATGCTGCCGATCCAGTTGAACTTCGGCGCCTCGAATTGCGCGCCTTCGGGATGACCGAGGATCGGCTCGTAGACGATGCCGCGGGCGAAGGTCGCGAGCGTGGTGCCGTCCCGCGGCGCCGCATTGAAGAGGTAGTTGACGACCTTGAGGCTGCCGGCGCCCGGCATGTTCTGGACGACGACCGCGGGCTCGCCCGCGAGGTGCCGGCCGAGAAACCGGCCGAGCGTGCGGGCATAGAGGTCGTAGCCGCCGCCGGGGGCGAAGCCGACCAGCACGCGGACGGTCTTGCCGGCGTAGAACGCTTCCGCGGTGTCGGCGGCAGCGGCCGGTGCGACGCCGGCAAGGCAGACGGCCGCGGCGATCGCGAACGCGATCGCCGGGTGTCGCGGCCGGCGGCGGATCATTCCCGTGAGCGGGGGCCTCATCGGAGTCATGCCGCGCTATTCAGCGGCGACGTGGGCGCGCTGCTGTACATCCATGTTGACGAGTTGCAGCGGCGACGCCGCCTTGCCGAGCATGCCCCAGCCCTTCACCCACTCATAGGTGCGCTGCAGCTCTTCGTCGGGGATCGGCGCGGGATCGCAGACGACGAGGCGGCTTTCGCGCAGATCATCGACGGTGAGCGCGCCGATCTCGGGGTCCTTGGCCTTGTGATAGTCGATGAAATACTGGAGGTATTTGCGCTTGTCCGCGCCGATGCGGCGCACCGCCTCGCGCACCGCGCGGTTGAAGGCGCCGTAGGTTTGCGCATCGACCTTGTCGGAGGCGACTTCGGTGCCGTGGTAGAAGGCGGAACAGATGACGCGGCAGCCGTTCTTCTCGGCGAGGCTGAGATACGGCTCGGTCAGAGTGGTCGCCTCGACCTCGCCGGACATCATCGCGGCGTAGCGTTTGCGCGAACCGTTGCTGACGCTGCACAGCCGGATGCGGTCGCGCGGAAGGAAGCCCTCCAGCAGATGGAGCGCGAGATAGTGGGTGCCGAAGTAGAACGGCACCCCGATGCGGCGGTCGGCCAGCTGCTGGGCGGTATAGACCGGGGAATCCGGGCGCACCACGATCCCCGCGAAGCTCACGATGCCGCGGCGGCCGACCTGCCGGCTGCCGACGGCGGTGTCCTGGACGCGGCAGTAATTGCCCCATTCGCAGGCGTTGTACATGTCCGCCTTGCCTTGCTCGAGCAGCCTGCCATGGCTGGCGAACGGATCGACGCCGGCGGGATTGGTGATCGTGCTATCGGCGGTCTTGATCTCGACTTCGTCGCGGTCGGCCCACCTGACGTCGAGCCCCTCCCGGGCGAACAGGCCTTCATCATAGGCGACGAGCTCGGGCAGGCCCTGGAACGGTGCGGTGGACTCCAGCACCAATGTCTTCATGGGAAAGTCTCCCTTCTAGGGCGTGTTGCGCAGCGCCCGGCCGCGGTGCCATGACGCGAATCGGCCTCGCGAATTGCCCGCTTGTCGGCGTGGCGGATGATCGAAAGATAACCACTTCGGCGGCGAAAATTCCAGGGGCCGATCGCCGGGGCATAAAAACGCGTAATTTGCCACGCAATCAACGAAAAGCCCCACAATCCCCCCGTTTGTGTTTGATTGCATTTGCGTTTCTGTAAGGATTGCGGCCTACCGTCCGGTCGATGAAGTGGGCCGCCGGAGCTGCCCATTTGCCTCGCATGCAAAGGGCTGGCGATGCAGCGAAATGGGGAACATGGGGATGGCCAAGACCGTCCTGATCGTGGAGGACAACGAGCTCAACATGAAGCTCTTCCATGACCTGTTGGAGGCCCACGGTTATAATACCGTGGGGACGCGCAACGGCGTCGAAGCCATCGATCTCGCCCGCAAGCACCGCCCCAATCTGATCCTGATGGACATTCAGCTTCCCGAAGTCTCCGGCCTCGAAGTCACGAAGTGGATCAAGGACGACCCCGAGCTCCGCGCGATTCCCGTCATCGCCATCACCGCCTTCGCCATGAAGGGTGATGAGGAGCGCATCCGCCAAGGCGGCTGCGAGGCCTATCTCTCGAAGCCGATTTCCGTCGCCAAGTTCATCGAAACGATCCGCCAGTTTCTTGGCGCCCCGGAGGGAGAACGCCGATGACTGCCCGGATCCTCGTGGTCGACGACGTGCCGGCCAACCTGCGGCTTCTGGAGGCGCGGCTGTCCGCCGAATATTTCGACGTGGTGGGCGTGGCGAGCGGCGCCGAGGCGCTCGCCATCTGCGAGCGTGCCGAATGCGACCTCGTGCTGCTCGACGTGATGATGCCGGACATGGACGGATTCGAGGTGTGCCGCCGCCTCAAGACCAACCCGGCCACCCACCACATCCCCGTGGTCATGGTGACCGCGCTCGATCAGGCCGCCGACCGCGTGACCGGCCTCGACGCCGGCGCAGACGATTTCCTGACCAAGCCGGCATCGGACTTCGTGCTGATCGCCCGCGTCCGCTCGCTGGTGCGGCTCAAGATGATGACCGACGAGCTGCGCATGCGCGCGGTCACGTCGAAGGAGATCGGGCTCGAAAATCCCGCCCGCGAAGCGGTGGCCGACACCGGCCGCGGCGCCCACATCCTCATCGTCGACGATCGTGAGGCCTCGTGGGAGCGCATGGCCCAGACGCTTTCACCGGAGCACACCGTGGACGTCGAGATCAATCCGCGCCAGGCGGTGTTCCAGGCCGCGGAAACGCCCTTCGACCTCGCCATCGTGTCGCTCGGGCTCGAAAACTACGACGGCCTGCGGCTGTGCAGCCACATCCGCTCGCTCGACCGCACCCGCAACCTGCCGCTGCTCGCCATCGCCGAAGCCGACGACAATGCGCGGCTGATGCGCGGCCTCGAAATCGGCGTCAACGATTATCTGATCCGCCCGATCGATCCGAACGAGCTGCTGGCGCGGGTGCGTACCCAGGTCAAGAAGAAGCGCTACGCCGAGAAGCTGCGCGACAACGTCCAGATGTCCATCGAGGCGGCGATCACCGACGCGCTGACCGGCCTGCATAACCGCCGCTACATGGAAAGCCATCTCGGCACCCTGTTGGACCAAGCGGTCGCGCGCAGCCGTCCCATCAGCATCCTCATTCTCGACATCGACTTCTTCAAGGCGATCAACGACAGCTACGGGCATTCCGCCGGCGACGACGTGCTCAAGGAATTCTCCCGGCGGCTGAAGAAGGCGGTGCGCGGCATCGACCTCGCCTGCCGCTATGGCGGCGAGGAGTTCGTCGTCGTCATGCCAGACACCGACGTCGCGATGGCGACCATGGTGGCGGAGCGGCT
>Ga0302326_10002880_pt1 | contig 41269 bp, 42 predicted proteins | sample Palsa_T0_3_FD_202264 | JGI IMG/M metagenome (GOLD analysis project Ga0302326, IMG submission 202264) | Peat permafrost microbial communities from Stordalen Mire near Abisko, Sweden - Palsa_T0_3 | ecosystem: Environmental > Terrestrial > Soil > Palsa > Peat permafrost | place: Sweden: Abisko... | reverse complement strand
CGCAATCGACTTGCGATTCTCGCGAGCGCGTTTGCGGAGAGCCTGGTAGAGGTCGTCCGGAATTTTTTCCACGTACAATGCTGGCATATGAGTTCCTATGGATAGCATATCATAGACATATGCCTGGGAGAGGAAACCGATCCTTGACACCCCTTTCTCCCAGCCGTTATGCTTGACTCTTGCTCCCAGCGGTACTTGCGCCTTCTCGGCGCGCTTCCGCGGGCCTGGGGCGGCAATTGGCGGGGCGCGGAGGTTTCCCATGTTCTTCGAAATCAAAGACTTAGAACTTCATCCCATTGAGTTTGCGGAGAAGTTCGCGCCCGGCACCATCGATCTCGGTACGGACTATCGCCAGATCGCACCCATCGAGAGCAGCGGGCGCGCCGATCTGGTCGAGGAGCACCACGGCAAGCACAAGATCATAAAAGACATACGGATTAAGGGCCGCCTCGCGACCAGCCTGGAATCGAACTGCGCGCGCTGTCTCGAGCCGATCGTGCAAGATATAAAAAGCGAGTTCGACCTGCTCTACCGTCCGCAAGGTTCAGACGCCGGACGGGATGAGATGTCGGTCACCGACGCCGAGGCCGAGATCAGCTATTATGAGGGCGAAGGGATTCTGCTCGATGACGTCGTCCGCGAGCAGGTTCTGCTGGCCGTTCCCTTGAAGGTGACCTGCCGCGAAGATTGCAAAGGGTTGTGCCCGCAGTGCGGCAGGAACCTGAACCAGGAAAAGTGCTCGTGCGCGGTTGGCTTCGAAGAGCCGCGCTGGGCGGCGCTGAAAGAAATACGGGGCAAGCTGGCGCGTTAAGATTCAGAACATCGACCGATTCATGCGAGGCGGCAGCGCCTCGGCGAGAGGAATTCATAGACCATGCCGAATCCTAAAAGAAGACATTCTCAGAAACGCACTTCCACGCGGCGGGCGCACGATGCGCTGAAGAACCACTCGCTTTCCGATTGCCCGAACTGCCACGAGAAGAAGATGCCGCATCGCGCCTGCGCCAAATGCGGCTACTACAAAGGCCGTGAAGTCCTCGAAGTAAAAGAAGCCAGCTAGTTCCCTGTCACCATGCGTAGCGTGATCGCGCTGGATGCGATGGGTTCGGACCGGGCCCCCAAGCCTGAAATCGAAGGTGCAATCCTTGCCGCGCGCAACTACGGCGTGCGCGTGCTCCTGGTTGGTCCGGAGCCCGTCGTCAAAGCGGAACTCGACAAGCATCCGGCAGCCTCCCGCCTGCCGCTCGAAATCGTGCACGCCAGCCAAGTCATCACCATGGAAGATAAAGCGGTGCAGGCGGTGCGCGCCAAACGCGATTCTTCCATGCGCGTGGGATTGCGGCTGGTGCGCGAGGGACAAGCTGCCGGTTTTGTCACTGCGGGCAATACCGGCGCCGCCATGGCTTCGGCCAAGATGGTGCTGGGAGCTCTGCACGGCTTGGACCGTCCGGCGCTGGCCGCGGTTTTTCCCACGGCCCCCGGCACAGCCGCAATCCTGCTCGACGTGGGAGCGAACGTGGATTGCAAGCCGCACAACTTGGAGCAATTCGCGGTGATGGGCGAGATTTATTTCCGGTCCATGTTTGGACGATCCGGCTTCGGGGCCGGCCGCAAGCCGCGCGTGGGACTGCTCTCGATTGGCGAAGAAGAAACCAAGGGCAACGAGCTGACCCGCGAAGCTTTTCAATTGCTGAACCGCCTGCCGCTGAACTTTGTCGGCAACGTGGAAGGCCGCGACCTTTTCAATGGCCGCGTCGACGTGATCGTGGCGGATGGCTTCGTGGGCAATGTCGCGCTGAAAGTTTCCGAAGGCGTGGCCGGCCTGGTGCGCGCGGCGCTGAAAGAATCGCTGAAGGCCACGATTACGCGGCAGGTGGGCTATCTGCTTTCCCGCAGCGCGTTCATTGACTTCAAGAAGCGCATCGACCACACCGAGTACGGCGGCGCGCCGCTGCTGGGAGTCAGGGGAGTGTGCATCATCACCCACGGATCGTCCAACGCAAACGCGATCAAGAATGCGGTTCGCGTGGCTGCGGAGTCTGCCGAACGGCAGATCAACGAGTCGATCGAGCGTGGACTGACTGCGCTTCGGCCCAAACGTATGGAGTTGGAGGCCGCACCGGCTCACTAATCAATGCAGGATCAACAACCATAACAATGACGGAATCGGCCGACACTCCCAAACTCGCGGCAACCAGGATCGCATTCATTTTTCCCGGCCAGGGGTCGCAGGTTGTTGGAATGGGCCAGGACTTGGCCGCTCAATATCCCGCGGCACGGCAGGCCTTTGAGGAAGCCGACCAGGCGTTGGGTTACAAATTGTCGCAACTGTGCTTTGAGGGTCCGGAAGAACAGTTGCGCTTGACCGAGATTACGCAGCCGGCAATTCTTACAACATCGATCGCGGCCTTACGAGTTCTGCAAAGCCGCCTCCCCAAGCCAAGCTTTGTCGCGGGTCACAGCCTGGGCGAGTATTCGGCTCACGTGGCGTCCGGGACGATAAGCCTGACGGAGGCGGTGCGCACCGTGCGCAATCGAGGCAAGTACATGCAGCAGGCGGTTCCCGTCGGGGTTGGAGCCATGGCGGCCATCCTTGGAATGGAATTGGAGAAGGTGGTTGCGATCTGTCACGATGCGGCGCAGGGCGAGGTATGTTCACCCGCCAACATCAATTCGCCGGAACAGATTGTAATCTCGGGCAACACCGCCGCGGTGGAGCGGGGGGCAACGCTCGCCAGGGAGCGCGGTGCCAAGCTCGCCAAGTTGCTTCCCGTGAGCGCACCGTTTCACTGCTCGCTGATGAAGCCGGCGCAGGATCGTTTGCAAGGCGACTTGAACACGCTGAAGATGCAGAGGCCCGTCTATCCCGTGGTTTGCAACGTAGAGGCAACTCCGGTGAGCAGTGAGACGAAGGCGCGTGCAACGCTGGTCGCGCAGGTGACCGGATCCGTGAAGTGGGAGCAAAGCATGCGGCTGCTGATCGCCGAGGGAGTGCAGACCTTCGTGGAAATCGGTCCGGGAAAGGTTCTATGCGGGCTGATGCGGCAGATCGACCGCTCGAAGACCTGCGTAAATGTTGGCGACGAAGCGTCCCTCAAGAAAACGCTGGAGCAGTTCGGAAGTTAGAAAGACTCTGCACGTCTCAGCGAAATTCCAGATCGCAAGGCGGTGAGCTGATCGTCTTGTCGGTCTTGTCGACATACAACTGAGCGTGCTGGGCGCGATCGTTCACGATCAAGTCGACCACCACGCCGGTTCCGCCGCCGGGGCAATTGCTGGCGCCATAGATCTGGTAGCTCTTCACCGTGCCCCACTGGCCGCCCGGCCCCCAATCCTGCTTGAATTCGTTCAAGGGATATTGCGAGTGATCCTGGGGATGCTGCTTCCACGCCGGATCGGCGTAGTAAATGCCGTAGGCAGCGTCGAAGTCTTGCTTCTGCAGCGCAGCAAAAAATTTATCGGTGATGCGTTTTTCCGGCCAGAAGCGGTTCCACCAGCCCACGAAAGCCAGGACGAGAACAAGAACAATGATCGAAATAATCCGGATTCTTTTCTTCCGCTCTTTTTCCGGATGGTAAGCTTTGGCGTCCAGTAAAGTCATCGCACTCTAGCATAACGGACGCAGCCCACAAGTTAAAAGTTCCCGGAAAGCGCAAACCGCCGAGCACGCCGAGAGCGCGGAGAAATTCAACCGAAGTGTTGAAACGAGTGACCTGAGTTTCTCGTCGAGCCCGGCGTAGCGGGCGGTGAATTCTTACAGCGTGCGCTTGAACAGCGGTATTGCGATTCCGAGGGTGACCGCGGCGAAGATCGACAGAAAGAGCATGTCGCCCCAGACCGCTGCGAGGGTCGTCTCTTTCAGCAGCAGACACTTGAAGCCATCAACCGCGTAGGTGAAGGGATCAACTCTGGCAATCGCCCGCAGCCACGGCGGGAAGGCCTGGATGGGATAGATTGACCCGCTGGGAAAAAATAACAGCGTATTGAGAATGCCGAACATGGCTCGCGGCACCAGCGGGTCTTCGATGCGCACCATCAGCAGGAACATCATGGTGTTGAAGGCAAGCGAGGTCAGCACGATCATTACCAGCAGGCCCAGCATCGTCACGGGATTGAAAATCGTGCTCACTCCTGAGATCAGTGCTCCGATCACGCAAATGATCACGCCCGTCATCACCGCTTTGATCGCGCCCGCCAGGTTCAACCCGAGTACGAGCTCAAGCTTGGTGATTGGCGTGACCAGGTAGCCTTCGTGCACGCCGCGGGCCTTGTCGTCGATGTACAACATGCCGCCGCCGATCATCACCGAGACAAACATCGCCAGGGTGAGCGAACCCGGCAGCAGATATTTCATGTATTCGATGTAAGGATAAAGTTCGACAATTGAAAGCGCCGTCTGCTGCAATATGCGCGGCTCAACCGTGGGTTGGTTCAATGCGTTGGTCAGGTCGGTGAGCTCTGACTCCAGCGCGGAGCTCATGAAGTTGTCGCTGTTATCGACCACCAGCGCGATCTGCGGATGGTTGTCTTCATAAACCCGGCGCGAGAACTGCGGCGGAATGATGACCGCACCGTCGAGCTTCCCGTTGCGCACATCTTCCACCGCCTGTTTTTCGTTGTCGTAGTAAACCGGAACGAAGGTGCGAATGTTCGCGCGCACCGAGTCGAAGGCTTCGCGAATTCTCAGCGCCTGCGTGCCCCCGTCCTGATCGACGACAGCCATACGGGCGTCGCGAATCTTTCCGCCGAACGCGTTGCCCAGAATGATGAGCTGTACCAGAGGAAAGATCATCGACGCCAGCATCAGCGCCGGGGACCGGAAGAACTTGCGCATTTCGCGCTCGACAATCGCCATCATTCGGTTCATGAGATAGGGCCCTCTTCAGTCCGGTAGCGTGCGAGAATACAAACACCTGGTCGGAATGTGCGTCTCGTTGCGGTCCACCCGTCTTTTGCCTGTTCCACTTTTCTTTGCCACGTCATACGCGCAAAATGCGGCAACCCCGACCTCGGCCAATGCCGCCCCCCCAATCACGGCCTCGTCCTTATCCTCAGCCAAAATCAAGCACCGGAGCCACCCGATTCCGCCGAGCTCAAAGCTTGCCTCGCTCATACTCGACCGCTTTCCTGCGTGCCCTTGATCATCGCTCTCAAGAACGAGGGTAGGGAAACCATCCTGGCTGAGTTTCCGACCTGCAGCTGGCACCCTCCCAGTTTCGAGCGCGAAAACCCGGACGGCAGCCGGGCGTCCATTCCCGCAACCGAAGGCATTCTCTGCGAGTCAAACGCTCTAGGGCTTTCGTTCATTTCGCCGGGTAAGAGCTCGGTTTCTCGTTTTCGGCTTGCGGATCCTTCGTTGTTCTTGGACATAGCGGACAAGGGCCACGCTTTACTCTCGGGTCCTGGTCCACACACGATTCGCGCCCGAGAACGTGTCGTTGGCTGCATATCCTCAAAACCCTGGGCAAGCACGAATCGATGAACCTCTTCAGCGTCCCAACCAGATGTGCCGGCGAAAAATGGCCAGAACAACCATTGATACTCCTCGACTCTACGAGCTACATTTGGCACCGGCCGAATGATCGTTCGTAACTACCATCGGGCAGGCCCGCGGGCCGTCTCATGGCTGCAACCCCGGCCTTTGCGGCATCGTGAAGGCGTAAGCCTTTTGCAGTTCGTCGCGCAACTGCCGCCCCGTGTAGTGGACGAAGACGTCGTCGAGCGTGGTGTTCTGCACCGAGAGCGATTTCACCGCAACCCCCGCCTCGACCGCCATCTCAACCAGTTCGGTGGTAGTTCGCGAACCGTTGCTGGTGAGCACTCGGTACATGCCCGCACCCTCGTGCTGCACAGACGTGACCTCGTCAAGCGTGTGCAGGCGCTGCTCCCAGTCGGCGGGAGCATTCTCGAACTGCGCTTCGATCACGTTCGACCCCGGCACGCTCGCCTTGAGGGCCATGGGCGTATCGAGCGCCACCAGCTTGCCGTGATCGACAATGGCGATGCGTTCGCAAAGCCGGTCGGCCTCGTCCATGTAGTGCGTGGTGATCAGAATCGTGAGTTGCCGGTGGCTCTTGATGTTGCCGAGCATCTCCCACACCGCCACGCGCGAGACCGGGTCCAGACCGGTGGTGGGCTCATCGAGAAAAAATATCTTTGGATGATGCACCAGCCCGCGCGCGATCTCCAGACGCCGCCGCATACCACCCGAGAGCGTCTTGGTCTGCGCGTCCCGCCACTTGGTCAGGTCGACGAGTCCCAGTAGCTCCTCGATCGAGCGTTTTCTCTCCTGCGCCGGCACGTCGTAGAGCTTGGCGTAGATATTCAGATTCTCCTCGACGGTGAGGTCGAGATCGCTGGTCAGCGCCTGCGGGATCACGCCAATCGTCCGGCGCGCCGCGTTGGGATCTTTTGCCACGTCGCAGCCCATGATCCGCGCGCTTCCCGATGTGATCGGAATCAGCGTGGTCATCATGCGGATCAACGTCGACTTTCCCGCACCGTTCGGTCCGAGCAATCCGAAAATCTCCCCTTCTTTCACGTTGAAAGAAACATCATTGACGGCGGTAAAGTCGCCGTACTTCTTGACGATGTGTTCAACCTCGATGGCGTAGGGCACCACGGCGCCAGCCGCGGAAGAACTTCCGCCATTCGATTTGACTTTTGAGTCGGCCATTATTGTTGACCTGCCGCCGCCGCGCTTTGCGGGTTGCTTTCGCCCTTCATCTGCGCCGGTGAAACCAGCACCTCGGCGGTCATTCCCGGCACAAACGCGCCTTTGGGATTGCCCAGGCGGACTTTCAGGACAATGGTTCTGATGTCGCGCTTACGGCGGCTGACGTCGCGCTGTGTGGCGAAATCACCTTCGACTCCTTTGAAAAATACTTTGCCGCTGGTGATCGTTCCGCCGGGCAGTCGGACACGCATCACGTCGCCGTAACCGATGTGGTCGGCATAGGTTTCGGGAATTGCGGCTCGAACCCAGGTGTCGGTGAGATCGACGATGGTAACGATGGGAGCGCCGATGTTCACCACTTCTCCCTGCCGGGCCGCGCGCACTGAAACGGTGCCGGTTACGGGCGCATAAACGTTGGTGTATCCCAGCCGAACTGCAGCTTGATTCTTCTGGGCGATGGCGTTCTTAAGATCCGCCTGGGTGGATTGCACCGTGCTTTTGGCGGCATTGGCTTGCTGGGTGCGCGCGATCGCCGAGTTCAAGTCGGCTTCGGCGGCCTTGACTAATTCCTGTTGCGCCTGCACGGCTGCTTGCGCCGCCTGCAAGTTGGTTTCCGCCTGCACGCGGTCCTGTTCGGATTGAACTCCGGCCTTGGCCAGTTCGATCATGCGCCGACTGTCGCTCGCGGTGCGATCGAGCGTTGCCTTGGCTTGCAAAAGCTGGGCCTGGGCGGAAGAGAGTTTTGCCCGCGCGTTGGCGACGTCGCTGGAAGTGGATCCTGAGGTGGATTCTTCGGTGTGCTGCATCTCGGAAACTTTGTTCTGCATGCTGGCGATGGTGGCCGCGGCGGCGGCTTCCTGAGTCTGCAGCTCGGAAGGATCGAGCACGGCGATCAGGTCGCCGGCGGTCACAGGCGTCCCTTCATCCACCAGCAGTTTCTGGATGCGGCCTTCCACCTGCGCGCTGACGATCACCTGGTTGGAATCGACGGTGCCAATCAGCACGAGATCTTTGGAGTGGTCGGCGGAGAAAATATAGTAGACCAGCGAAATAAGGAAAATGATGCTGAGCAGGATCAAAAAACGGTTACGAGCACTCATTGGCGGACTCCTGGCGTGTCGCGGGGTTGAAACAGCGCGCTAGAGACGAAGTCGAGGACGGCGGCGCGCCGCTCCGCGATTCGCTGCGGGGTGAGCGGATTGAAATGTACGATCCGCTGCAGCACCGGGGCGCTGCTGAAATAAAAAACGATGATCGCAACCATCGAAGGGACGAAGTGCGCGGGATCGACCTTGCGGAATTCGCCATCCGCGATTCCTTTGTGCAGCAGTTCTCCTACCCGCCGGTAGACGGGTCGAAAGTAAATCTTGACCAGCCTGTCGATATTTTCCGAATGGCCTTCTCGCGCCCGCATCATCTCACGCTGCATCAGCTTGGGGTAAATCTGGTTGGAGGCAATGAAATCGAAATACGCTCCCACGTAGGCCATGATTTTCTCCCGCGGGGGAAGATCGCTGTCGAGTACCTGGAAGACCGTTGTCTTTATCCCGGAAAATGCATGGGCGAGAACCGCTCCGTAGAGTGTTTCCTTGTCCTTGAAGTAGTAATAAAGCAGAGCCTTGTTGACACGGGCTTCGCGGGCAATGGCGTCGGTGCGGGCGCCGGCGATGCCGTTCTCGGCAAACTCCTGCGCCGCAGCCCGCAAGATGGCGGCGCGGCTCTCCTCGGGTTTTCCGCGGGAACCCATGCGGGGCGAGGCCTGACGAGCGTGGAACAGGTGAGCCATGTACTAATTAACCAGTTAGTTAGATGATAGCGTTCCCGGGAAGAAGAAGCAAGGAAGGAATCTGCCGAGGCCCTCTGGGTTGATGATGTCCGCGAGATCAAAAGGCTGGGGCCGCGCACCGCAGCAGCTGAAGCCGAAATTGATGTGCCGGCCTTCACGGCGCGGCGGAAGCCGCACCCTTTCCAAACAGTTTCTACGACCCGGCTGAAGCCGCGCTCTTTCAAACCTTACACACCAACTGCGGCTGCTGTGGCTCCGCTTGCGACTTCGACGCTCTCCAGCGTTCGCTGCAGATAGTTTTCGAATTCTGCCAGCTTGGGCGGGATCGGGCGCTCCGTCTGATAGACGCCGGCGAGCACATCGGTGGTCTTCAGGCCGTTTCCGGTGATGCACAACACCGTTGTTTCTCCGGGCAGGATGCGATCCTGGCGATAAAGCTTGCCTGCGGTGCCCACGGTCACGCCGCCGGCGGTCTCGGTGAAGATGCCTTCGGTCTCGGCAAGCAAGCGGATCGAATCGATGACCTCGGGATCGCTGACATCTTCGCTCCATCCGCCGCTGCGCTTGATGGTCTTGATGGCATAGTGGCCGTCGGCGGGATTACCGATGGCGAGCGAGCGGGCGATGGTGGCGGGCTTCTGCGGCTCAATCTCCGCACTGCCAGTTTTCACCGCGGTTGAAATTGGCGAACAGCCAGTGGCCTGGGCTCCGAAGAACTTCACCGGCTTCTCTTCGACCAAGCCGAGCTTGACGAGCTCATCGAACGCCTTCTTGATCTTCACGATCAGCGATCCGCCGGCCATGGGGACGACAACGTTGTCGGGCAGGCGCCAGCCGAGCTGCTCGGCGATTTCGAAGCCGACGGTCTTCGATCCTTCGGCGTAGTAAGGGCGAAGGTTCACATTGACGAAGGCCCAATTGCGCTCTTCGGCAATCTGCGAGCACAAGCGGTTCACCTGGTCGTAATTGCCGGCGATACGCACGACGTTTGCGCCGAAGACCTGGGTGCCGAGGATCTTGGCGGGCTCGAGATCCGATGGAATGAAGATCCAGGCTTTCAGGCCTTCGCGCGCGGCGTGGGCGGCAACTGCGTTGGCCAGGTTTCCGGTGGAGGAACAGGCGACGGTATCGAATCCGAAAGATTGCGCCTGAGCCACGGCGACGGCGACGACGCGGTCTTTGAAACTCAGCGTAGGCAGGCAGACAGCGTCGTTCTTGATGTAAAGATTGCGCGCGAGACTGGGGTCATCCTTTCCGGCAAAGAGACGCTCCGCCAGACGCGGCGCCTGGAAGAGAGGCGTGAAGCCTACCGGCAGGCGAGGTTGAAAGCCCGCGGGCAAAGGCAGAAGCTCGGCGTAGCGCCACATGTTCGGGGGCCGCTCCGCGATGCGCTCGCGACTGATGGAGGCTTTTGCCGCGTCATAGTCGTAGGTGATTTCGAGAGGAGAGAAACACTCGTCGCAGATCGAGCGGGGCTGGTTTCCCCAGCTTCGGCCGCATTCCCGGCAGCGCAATTCGTAGTGAGCTTGTTGGGTCGACATCGGGCTACTCGCTTTCTTGTTTCTTAGACAAGATTCTCAAGCAGCGAATCGCTGGGGACGAGCCGGGAAAAAGCGCCCAAAAATGGAAAGGCCTCTTTTTCCGGAAAATAGGGAAAAGAGGTCGGAATGCAAATAAAAATGAAGCTCGCATCCGAATCTCATGTTCCCCGTTTCCGGGCGGGAGTTGGCACCTGGCGGTCGGGATATATGATCCCAATCCGGTTGCCGTGGCGTCACAGGGCTCGTCCCTCAGCCACTCTGCATGAAATTCAGGTCTGCTCCGAAGAGCAAACTTGTCCTTATGATGCTACAGAGCCCGGCGGGGTTCGTCAAGGGGGGCGTATCGAGCCGATCGAGCCGTGTTAAATGTAACCCGAGGGGAGGCCGTGACCCGCGTTGACACGCGTGAGAGGTCTAACTCCGACGATCGTGGATTGCCATTTCGCGCGCCAGTTCCCGGGACGTATCCTTCAGGCGCTGTGCCAGGATGACCGCGAGGGATTGATAAAAGCGGGAAGCCAGGCGGGGAAACGCTTCGAACAGCTCACGCAGCTCTTGCGCCTTTATTTCATCTACTTCGACTTCTCCATCTTTGGCGATGACGGCGGCGCTGGAGCGGCCTTTTTCGAGAAAAGCGATATCACCGCAGATGTCATCGGCGCCGAGCGACGCGACCACCGCCCGGGTATTGGTTCCGGCGAGTTCGACGGCGGCTTCGCCCCGGCGGATGATAAAGATGCTATCGGTCATGGCGCCCTGGCGTATGATTTCCTCGCCGAGCGTAAAAGTGCGCCGCACCGACTTGGCGTTGATCAGCGTCCAATCGTTCGTGCTCAGATATAGCAGGCGATTTCCAGCCATAGGGATGATGTCTATCGCATCTTACAGCGAACCACTCACTGGCCGCGAACCACTCACCGGCTGTACTGGTTCCGCTTTTTTTCAGCGTGGCGCTCGAGGCCGAGCTGGAGCAACTGGTCGATCAGCTCCGCATAGCCGAGTCCTGATGCCGACCAAAGCTTGGGGTACATGCTGATCGCGGTAAATCCTGGCATGGTATTGATCTCGTTGACGTAAATCTTGCGCGCTTTCCCGGCAGAGCCAGGGTCCATCAGAAAATCCACGCGGGCGAGGCCGGAGCAATCCACCGCCTTGAACGATCGCACTGCGAGCTCCTGGATTTTCCTGGTTTCGGCGCGGGTGAGCTTCGCGGGAATAATCAGCTCGGAACCTTCCTCGAGATACTTGGCGTTGTAGTCGTAAAATTCCTTGACCGGCACAATCTCTCCCGGCACCGACGCCACGGGATCGTCATTGCCCAGGACCGAACACTCGATCTCACGGGCTTTATTTTTCTTTCCCCCCACCCCTTGCTCGATCACAATCTTGCGATCGAACTTCGCGGCTTCCTCGATGGCCGGTCCGAGTTCGTTGCCATTGTGCGCCTTGCTGATTCCCACGGACGATCCCAGATTCGCGGGCTTCACAAATACTGGATATTTCAGCTTGCTCTCCACGAACCTCTGAAATTTCCTGGGATTTTTCTTCCACGCACCGCGGAGAATAGCGACATGTTTCACGATGGGGATGCCGGCGGCAAGAAACAATGACTTCATGATGTCCTTGTCCATGCCCGCGGCGGAGCCCAGCACGCCCGCGCCCACGTAGGGGATGTCAGCCAGCTCGAGCAGGCCCTGAATGGTGCCATCTTCGCCGAAGGTGCCATGCAGAACGGGGAAGATAATGTCGACGTTAATGGCGCGGTCGCTGGCGCGGCGGGCGAGAGCAGCCTCGGTCTGAAAGGGAATCAGCCCGGTGTGGCGATGCACGGGCTCGGGCGGCACCACCACCGACTCGCCCCGGGCCAGCACCGCCGCGGCTTCAGTGGTTTCAGGATCGCCGGCGCGGAGGTGGCGCTCCTCGAGGACCAGATTGCCCTCGAGGAGCTTCTCGGCGTGCTCCGCGGTAAGCCAGCGGCCATCTTTGGTGATGCCGATGGGAACGACCTCGTACTTGCTTTTGTCGATGGCATTGAGAACGGAGGCGGCGGAGAGCAGGGAGACCTCATGCTCTCCGCTGCGCCCGCCGAAAAGAATTCCGACGCGAAGTTTTTTCATAACTCTCCAGTGTGAGCGCGGAAGGAGGGGCAGTCAATCGCGGGGATGGTACCGACGGCGCATTGGTCCGATGAACGCACCAACTCTATTGGCCGGCGCTGGACTTCCGTTTCTCCCATTCATCCCGATCGACGCTGTTCGGTCTAGGCTTGCCGGCCGCATAAATCGTGAAGAGTGTCTTGATGCACGCACCTTCACCGCAAATCGTAATGGAGCCGAAAACTTGTGCCAGCGTTCCGGCGCGCAGGCAGTCGGAAATTCCGCCTCGAAAGCGTGGACCTTGCTAAGCAGAGCATCGGGCGGTAGAAGAGCGCCGCAGACGATTAACGCGCTCGGTGCGACTTCTGTGTTGCCGGATTTTCTTACCTCTACAGAATCTTCTTTCCAAAAGCCGACAATGCCAACTCGACTGCCAGCTCCGCGGTCTGGTTGTGCTCGTCGATGACGGGATTGACTTCGACGATTTCGAAGCTGAGCATACGTCCGTGATCGGCGATGATTTCCATGGCCAGGTGCGCCTCGCGATAGGTGGCGCCGCCGCGCACTGGCGTGCCTACGCCGGGAGCGTCCTCGGGGTCGATCCAATCCATGTCGAGCGAGATGTGATAGCCGGCGGTACCGCGTCCGGCCATGCGCAGAGCCTCTTCCATGACGGTGCGCATGCCGCGCTCATCGATGTCGCGCATGGTGAAAACGCCGATACCGGCGCGGCGCACGTTTTCTTTTTCGATGGCGTCAATATCGCGCACGCCCACCAGCACGCAGTTCTCCGGCTCTACCTTGGGAGAAAAATCGAAGATGTTCGACAGCTCCGGCGGACCGAGCCCCAACAAAGCCGCCAGCGGCATGCCATGCACGTTGCCGCTGGGCGAAGTTTCGGGGGTGTTGATGTCGGTGTGGGCATCGATCCAGATAAGTCCGATGTGCTGGTTCTGACGGCGATAGTATTCCGCCACACCGGCGACGGTGCCCGCCGCCATGGAATGATCGCCGCCCAGAGACAAGGGAATTTTCCCGGCTTCGAGCGTCTTGATCACCAGTTCCGCATGCTTGGTGCAGGTCACCGTGATTTCCTTCAAATACTTGGCTTGGGTGTCGCCCTCTTTTTTCTGCTCCGGAATGGCCACAGCGACGTTGCCGCCATCTTCAACTTCATGCCCGAGCGCTTCCAGGCGGGCCTCAAGTCCCGCCACTCGAACCGCGGAGGGCCCCATATCGACGCCTCGGCGGGACTGGCCCAGATCAAGCGGCACACCGATCACACGAATCTTCCTGGGAGCGATGTTCGTGGGGCTGATGGTGGCCATCATAGAGTCCGGATAGGTCCGGGTTCAGTCCTTGAATCCTTAATCACTGCCGACGTCGCCGAGCGGGCCGAGTCGGGAAAATCATTCACAAATTCTCTTCAGTCCGTTTTCAAAACGCCCACCTGGAAGTGGATGAGCAAACCAACTCGCTTGCGAATCGCCGACCCGGCGCGGAATCGAATCGAGCCCGTCCTTTTCTTCCATTCTTGGCGCTCTCGGGCGCGCCGGCGGTGAAAAGCTTCACGGGTAGAGCCGGTGCAGCATGCGGGGAAACGGGATGGTTTCGCGCACGTGTTCGAGCCCGCAGATCCAGGCGACGACCCGCTCAATGCCCATCCCGAAGCCGCCGTGCGGCACGCTGCCATACTTACGTAAATCCAGATACCACTTGAAGGCTTCCTCGGGCAATCCGTGCTGGCGGATGCGCTGCACCAGCAATTCGTGCGAAGCCATGCGCTGCGATCCGCCGACGATTTCGCCGTAACCCTCCGGCGCCAGCACGTCGACGCACAAAGCTAACTCAGGACGCTGCGGGTCAGGCTCCATGTAGAAAGCCTTCACCTGCGCCGGATAGCGATGCACCATCACGGGCCTGTCAAACTGAGCCGAGAGGTAAGTCTCGTCGGGCGAGCCGAAGTCTCCGCCCCATTCGAAGTTGGCTTCGAGTTCGCCTTTGGCGTGACCTTCCTTGAGACTTTTTACCGCGTCGTCGTAACTGATCCGCGGGAACGGCGGCTCGACTTTCTCGAGTTTCGAAATGTCACGACCGATCCCTCGCAGATCGGCGCGCCGCCGGTCCAGACAGCGCTTTACAACGAAGCTGATCAGCCCTTCCGCTAAATCCATCAGGTCGTCGAGTTCGGCGTAAGCGACTTCGGGCTCGACCATCCAGAACTCGGTGAGGTGACGGCGGGTCTTCGATTTCTCCGCGCGAAAGGTTGGACCGAAGGAATACACCTTGCCCAACGCCATGGCTGTGGCTTCTATGTAAAGCTGGCCGGACTGGGTGAGATAGGCTTGCTCGTCGAAGTAGTCGACCGGGAAAAGCGTGCTGGTGCCTTCGCACGCGGCCGGAGTAATGATGGGGGGATCGGTGAGGGTAAAGCCGTGCTCGTCGAAGAAATCGCGCACCGCTTTGATGATCTCGGCGCGGACTCGCAGAATCGAGGCCTGCCGCTGCGAGCGCACCCACAGGTGCCGGTGCTCCATCAGAAAATCGACACCGTGTTCTTTGGGAGTGATGGGATAGGGATCGGACTCGGGCACGCGCTGCACCACTTGCACGTTCACGACGTCGAGTTCGTAGCCGCCGGGGGCGCGCTTATCGGCGCGAACCTTACCTTCGACGATCACGCTCGACTCCTGGGTAAGGGTTTTGATTACCTCGAACACTTCTGGCGAGACGGCGTTTTTGGGCACTACACCTTGAATCACGCCCGAGCCGTCGCGAAGCTGCGGGAACAGGAGTTTCCCGCTCTCGCGCAGGTTATAGAGCCAGCCGCGCAGAGTCACCGTCTGGCCTTCGTGCTTGCCGATTTCCGCGATGGTGGTTACAGGGGAAGACATAGTTTAGAAACCATTTACCGCCGAGCACGCCGAGACCGCGGAGAACAACGATTGTTGCTCGCGGTATTTGCCGGCCGCGGCTGCTTTACACGGACTCCCTCTTCTCGGCGTGCTCGACGGTGACAAGCTCTCACGCGCTTTCCAGTTTGTCGAACGTCTCTCTTAGCTTTTCCAGAGGATTTACTTTCTCGTCTTCCGCCAGTTCCAGCACCAACGGCGGCGCTTGCGGCGCCGATCGCAGCAGTTCCATGGCTTGTTTCCAGTCGACGGTCCCCTGTCCCGGCCAGAGATGCGAATCCTGCACTTTGGCGTTGTCGTGAACGTGGGTAGAGCAGATCTGTTTTCGGAGAATCGCGAAAGCCTCAGACACCGAACCCATGATGTGGGCGTGACCGAAGTCGAAACAAACGCCCACGTCGTCGAAGTGGGCCGCCTGAATCATCTCCATCAATCTTTCCGGTGTGGATAATTCATTGGGGATGTTTTCCAGAAGAATTCGCACGCCCAGCGGCTTGGCGAAGGCGCGCAAGTGCTCGATGGAAGTCATGGCCGATTCGAACTTTTTGTCGCTGAAGGTCTCATTGGCCACTCCCAAGTGCTGAATCAGAAAACGAAACGGAATCTGCTCCGCGATCTCGAGCGCCCGTTTGACTTCATCCATGGCCTCGACCAGCCCGGCGCGGTCGATGGATGCAAGGTTCACCGGAGGCGCTCCGGCGCGTCCCCACTCGTAATCAGCGTAGAGCGGCGAATGGACGGAATGCAGCGGAACTCCGCTGCCGCGAAACCACTCGGCAATCTCCCTGACATGGGCCTTGCGGTTGGCGTAGTCAAGATGCTGCCGGGCGGCGAAAATTTCGATGGCCTGCACGTCGCTGCGAGTCAGCCCATCCAGAATTCCCGGATGCAGGCGCTCCCGCACAAACAAATAGGTTGATACCGCTCGCAACATGCCTATCCTTAAAATTGCCTAGTATCCCACTGCCTTGCCATTGTGCCTGCCGTCGCTGGCGCCGAGCCGTTCGCCAGTCTTCGGGTCGATGGCGATGCACTCAGCGTCGCTCCAATAGGATGACACGTCGGACCCGTCGTGCAAGCCAAACTGCACGTTATATCCCATTTGCTGCAGCGCCTGCACCGTGTCCGGCGAAAACCACTTCTCGACGTTCAACACATCGGGCAGCCACTGATTGTGAAAGCGCGGAGCATTTACCGCCTCCTGAATGTTCATTCCATAGTCGAGAACGCCCATGAGAACATTGGCCACGGTCGTGATGATTTTCGAGCTGCCGGGCGATCCGAGGACGAGGAAGGTCTTGCCCTCATGCACCACGATCGTCGGCGTCATCGACGAAAGGGGCCGCTTGCCGGGCGCGATGGCGTTGGCCGCGCCCTGGATCAATCCATCGGAATTAGGCACGCCGGGCTTGGCCGAAAAATCGTCCATCTCGTCATTCAATAGAAATCCCAGGCCTTCCGCCGTAACCCTTGAACCAAACCAGTCGTTAATCGTGGTCGTGACCGCGACTGCATTCCCCTCGGCGTCTACGACGGAATAGTGCGTGGTATGAGGCGACTCGTGATTCGACACAGGCTGAGGATGGGCAGCGGCGTATTGCTCAAGCTCGCTGAAAACGGGCGGCCGCTTCAATTCCTTGCTGACGCTGGCCTGGCCGACGGCAATCGAATCGCGCCAGGCGGTGCCATATTTCTTGTCGATGAGCTGGGCGACGGGAATCCTGGAGAAATCCGGATCACCGAGGAACTCCGCGCGATCGAAGAACGCCCGCCGGAAGGCCTCTGTGGTAAAGTGCATCGACTGCGCCGACCGGCTGCCGAGCTTGGCGAGATCGTAGCCTTCCAGAATGTTCAACGATTCAACCAGAACGGTTCCACCCGAAGATGGCGGAGGCGCGCTAATGATCTCGTATCCGCGATAGCTGCCACGAACCGGCTCCCGCTCCTTCACTTCGTAGCGCGCCAGATCGTCGGTGGTGATCAGCCCTCCACCCTTCTGCAACGCAGCCGCCAGCTCCCGGGCCAGAGCTCCGTGGTAGAAATCGTCAGGCTTGGCGGCGATTCGCTCCAGCGTGCGCGCCAGTTCCGGCTGCCGAAAAAGTTCGCCCGCCTGATAGAAGTTGCCATCGCGCTGGAAGATGCGGCGCGACTCGGGGAACCTGCCGAGATATTCGTCGCGCTGAAGATCGCGAGCCTCCTCCCAGCTCAGAGCGTAACCCTGGCGCGCCAGCCGGATTGCCGGTGCCATCACTTGTTCGAGCCTCAGCTTGCCGTATTTCTGCTCGGCGTGGACCATGCCGGCAACCGACCCGGGGACACCAATCGACTTGTAGCCGATCACACTGGCCTCTTCGATCAGGTTACCTTTGGCGTCGAGAAACATGGTGGGCGTCGCGGCCGCGGGGGCCTTTTCGCGATAGTCGATGAAGAGGGTTTTGCCATTTGCCATGCGAACCAGCATGAATCCGCCGCCGCCCAGATTCCCCGCCGCCGGATGCACGACTGCGAGGGCGAATCCCGTAGCCACGGCGGCATCGACGGCGTTCCCGCCGGCCTGCATGATTTCGACCCCTGCGCGCGAGGCCAGCTCGTGAATGCTAACCACGATGCCATGCTGCGCGGGGACAGGCTCGGTTGAGCCACGGGCGGGGCGTGAGGCGCACACGGTCACAGCCGCCAGCAGCAGCAAAAGCAAAGATTTTTGCCGGGATCGCATTAAGATTGAAGATGTCCAGGAATGAGCTGACTCTTGAGGCTAGCCGACGGCGGCAAGGGTAGTCAAATCAATGCGAGGCGGGGGAGTGGTCGATTCCAACAGCATTCCTCCCGGCGGTTCAAGCCGCGATTGATTTTGCACACCTCACGGCGCGGCTTCAAGCCGCGCCCTATCAAGACAATTTCGAACTGACACACTACTTGAGGCGGGCGGGCGCGCGCTCCGACCCTACCGGAGGAGAACCTCCAGCCCTCTTCGTCTTTTTCCGAGGTTCAGGTTTAGCAAGAGCTTTCTTTTTCCCTGGTTTTTTCGTTCCCGATTTTTTCCCTGGCGCCTTCGCCGCCACCATGTCGTAGGACTGTCGAATCAAGTCCTGTAGCTCGCTCCAACCGACGGCATCGAGTCGGTGCAGCATCACCCAGTGGTAGCGCCCAAGGTACGGCGATGGACGGATGTCCTCGCGCTCGATCAGGTCGGCAAACGTCTCCGGCGTGCACTTGAACGTGAGCCGCACATGATCTAATCCCATCACCGCGAACATCTTCCCGCTTATTTTGAAGCACAGAGCATCGCCCCATTGCAGTTTCTCGGTCGCACGCGGGAACGACACACAGTAGTCGCGAATGGAATCGACGTTCATGGGTTGAGCAATTCGATGGTCGGGCGATCGAACCCGAAAAGAGTTTACTAAATCGTCCAGCGCTCTCTATAGCAAATCCTTGATTGCCGTGACCTTGCTGTAGGCGACGCGAAATCCCAATCGTTCGCAGTTTCGTTGCGAGGCCGTGCCGCCCTGCGTAACCACAACGGCGTACTCGCAGCCGGCCTCGGCCGCTGCCGCGAGGCGGGCGCGCAGCAGAGCGGTTTGCAATCCGCGCCCGCGAAACTCGGCGAGTGTCCCGGCTCCGCACACCGCGAATATCCGGTGCTCTGGAATCACGAGCCCAGCGCCGCAGGCCGCCGTCCTGCCCTCGACGCAGGCGACGAAGATCACGGCACCCGCCATCTGGTAAAGGGGTGTGAGCAGGCCTTGGAACGGCTCGGGTGGCCCATCGGGGAAGAATGCGTGCTCCACGATGGCGGACAAGGTCTGCGCCTCTTCCCGAAAGCCCCGACGAATCTCGTGCGCTGCGTGCGGTGGCGGGAACTTCTCATCCCGATCGAGCCGCCGGTAGAGCACGTTGTTCAACTCCGCAATGCCGTACCCGCGTTCCTTGAATAATTCAAAAACCGCAGCGTCATGCAGCGGACACAAATCGACCTGCGACGGGGCTTGATGAGAACGATAGAACTGCTCCACCCGATCCAGATCATCCGCGGTAAATGGACGGTCAAGACCGGCCCCAGTTGCCCTTCCGATGGGCGATCCCAGACCGGCGAATATCATGTGCCCGCCACAGATCTCTTCCTCAGCAGCTCCAATTGAAGGTCGCGTTTTTTGGAACTCCCGCGCATAGAACACCTGCGGCATCTCTTCGCATGCCTCGAAACGGCGCGCCAGCGCCCTGTCCACGAATTCCATGGAATAATCCTTTCTCGATTAGTAAAACATGGTTGAGGAACAAGACAAGATGGGGCGAAACGCGGACACTTCGCACGGGTCTGAACCGTGCAATCAGCGGAATGAAAGCACGACACTCATAGGCAGGACGACAGACCATCGTGGAACCGGAAACTTTCCAAGCAGATGCCGAAATCGCCCGGAGCTACTCGGAAATCCATCCTGCTTTGCGCAGCATTTCGTGGGCAATCTGGGTTACGGAACGGTCATCGCCGGCAATGGAAAAATCTTCCAGCCGCGAACGATCAAGAATGGAGTTCAATTCTTCCATCCGAGCAACAAATTGGTTCTGCAGGATTCCCGAGTCGCGCATCTTGACCCGCCGCCGGATGGTATTCGTTGCTTGCAGTGAGACGGCAAACGTCCGTGTTGTTAGCCAAAACGGCCTTGCAGCAACACTCCAATGTGGCGCGGTCTTCGACTGCGCGCGCCACCAGGAATCGCGAGACGCCGAGCGAAGCGGGGTTCTTGCAGACAGACTGAAGATCGCGGTGCAATCACAACATCGCTGCTTTCGCCGGACGGCAAATGCGCAAGCCCGAATGCATCGAGGTCGATCGCCGCACGCGCAATGCTTTGTGTTGCCAGGATGTCTGACGCTTCACCCAGGGCGCTGGTCTTGCCCGCGCCCATCGAGCCCGTGACGATTAGGAGTGATGTCCGCTCCATTGCGATTCGATGATTCCTTCGAAGTGCGACTGCCGTGAAGGTGTCGACCGAAAACTGACGGCTGATAGCTGACCGCCGATCCTCAAACCTGCTCTCGGGCTTCGCCCAACGAAACATTCACATCCAGCTTTTTCTTATTGCGATAGATCGTGACCTTCACGGTGTCGCCGGCGCGATGGTTGTTCATCATCTGCGACAGGTCCTGCTCGTCCTCAACTTTTTCGCCGTCGATAGCCACAATCAAATCGCCGCCCAGCATGATGGGTATATTGCCGAGATAGGCGCGTTCACTGCCGCCGCGCAGCCCGGCTCGATCGGCCGAGCCGCCGGGGATGACCTGCACAATCAGCAATCCGTATTCGACGGGCAAACCCATCTCATCGGCGAGTTCGGGGCTGATCGGAATGGTCTTCACGCCCAGAGCCGGCCGGCGAACGCGTCCCAGAGTCATCAGATCGTTGAGCACGGCCTTCGCGGTGTTGATGGGAATGGCGAAGCCGATGCCGGCGTTCTGATTCACGCTGGAAAGAATCATGGTGTTGATGCCGATCACTTCGCCGTGCCAGTTCATCAGCGGTCCGCCCGAGTTGCCCGGGTTGATGGCGGCGTCGGTCTGGATGGCATCGTCGATGGTTGCGCCGTTGGGCTCGCGCACGGGGCGGATCGAACTCACGATGCCGCGCGTCATCGTCCCTGCCAACCCGAAAGGATTCCCGATGGCGTAGACTTTCTGCCCCACCTGCAAATTGCGGGAGTCGCCGAGCACCGCGGGAACGAGGTCCGGAGCTTTAATCTGGATGACGGCTAAATCGTGCGCCGGGTCGGTTCCCACCACGGTTGCCTTGTACTTCTTGCGGTTGTGCATGGTCACTTCCACCTGGCGCGCGTCGGCGATGACGTGATAGTTGGTGAGGATGTGGCCATCCTTGTCAATCACAAATCCCGATCCCTGGCCTTCTTGTGGCACCAGTCCGTAAAAGAAGTCGAAGTTCATGGTGCGGGACGTGACGTTGACCACCGAGGGAATATTTCTACGATAAACGCTGATATTGTTCTGCTCTTCGCTGTCGAGCCCCTCACCGGGCGCAGCCTCGGTTATTTCCACCTGGGCGGGATGGTCGAACCAGCCCGGCGGATTCGGGCCAGAGAATTTCGCATTCGAGCGCCACGTCGTAAAGTAAAAAAACGCGCCAGCGATTAGCAGCGCCAGGATTGCAGGCCGTACGAGTCTCATAAGTAAACCATTTTGCGGACCTTGAGCCGAACGGAAAGCTGTTTCGAGAGGAGGCGCCTCATTCAGTTCCTCCTGCAGTTCCTCCTGGTTCAACTCCAGGTTTGATTCTAAACAAAGTTCGATGGCGAGGCACGCGGCGGCAAACGCCGGCCTTCTCCCCGGATGGAAAACTGAAGACGGACAGCTGAATCGGAGCAAGCATCTAGGAGGTGAATGCTTCAGCACGAATCAGTTGTTCCCACACCTGCTGCACCTGCTCCCAGGTCTGTTCGAGGGAGCCGGAATTATCGACGACAAAGTCGGCGGCTCTGATCTTCTCCGATTCAGGTAGTTGTGCGGCCATGCGGCGCTCGACTTCTCTGCTTGCAGCGTCGATATCGAGCTTCTGCCGAGCTGCGAAGCGCGCGATTCGTTGCTGGTCACTGCAGGTCACCACAATCAGGCGGTCGAAAGTTTTCGCTGCGCCCGCCTCAAGAATGAGCGCGGCTTCCACGATGGCGATGGCATGCGGATGCCGGCGCCCCATTTCTTGCATCCATTCATTCTGGCAGCGAATGACCGCGGGATGCACGATGCGGTTCAACTCCTGGATGCGGGCGGGCGAGGTAGAAGGCGGATCGAGGGGTCTGCCGTCCGCGCCGGAAGTCAGGGAGCCAAAGGCGGTCTCGGCCAATTTCGCGCGGTTGACACTGAGATCAGGATTGAGAATCGCGCCGCCGAAGTGGCGTACCACCTGGTCGTAGACCGGCTGGCCGGGCAGCATGAGTTGGTGGGCGATGCGGTCGGCCTGAACCAGGTGCGCGCCGAGCGCGACGAACATCTCACCAACCGCCGATTTTCCCGACGCGATGCCGCCGGTGAGTCCGACTTTCAGCATACGATCAATGGCGATAAGATCGGTGGCAAGTGATGAGTGGCGAGCGGCCCGCCAGAGCGCATTGCGTTTCGGCGATCGTTCATTTTCATTGCTGGCCCAAATTCCTGGCCCGGCGCAGCTTTGCCGCCTTCACCGTGTTGAACATCAACCTGGCGATGGTCAATGGTCCGACGCCGCCGGGGACCGGGGTCAGCGCTCCTGCCACCATCGCGACGTCTGGGTGTACATCGCCAACCAGCGTGGACCCCCTGGTTCGGAAAGCCTCTTCGCGCTTGGGATTGCCGGCGAACAGCCGCTGGAATTCCCCGGGGTCGGTTATTTTGTTCATGCCGACATCAATCACGGTGGCACCCGGCTTCACGAAGTCGCGGGTGATCATTCCGGGGCGTCCGATTGCCGCGATGAGAATATCGGCGCGGCGACAAACTCCCGCCAGGTCGCTCGTCTTCGAATGACAGACTGTCACCGTGGCATTGGCATTGAGCAGCAGCATGGCGACGGGTTTGCCGACGATTTCGCTGCGTCCCACGACGACGGCTTCCTGACCCGCGATCGGGATGCGGCTGCGATTCAGAATCTCGATGACTCCAGCCGGCGTGCACGGAACCAGGCCGGCACGCTGGGTGGAAAGGAAGCCTACGTTGACGGGATGAAAGCCGTCAACATCCTTGCCGGGGTCGACCGCCATCAGCACTTTTTTCGAATCTACCTGCGGAGGCAACGGCAACTGCACCAGGATGCCATCGATCTCGTCCCGGAGATTCAACTTCTCGATCACGGCAAGCAGTTCGGCGGTGTTGGAGGTTTCAGGCGGGGTGAGCTGCTCGCTGTAAATGCCAACCTCTTCGCAGGCCTTGACTTTGCCGCGAACATAAATTTCCGACGCCGGGTTGTGACCGACGAGGACCACCGCGAGGCCGGGTCGTACTCCGGCCGCGGCCATGGTTTTCACCTCCGCAGCTACTTCGCCGCGGATGTCTTGCGCGATCGTTGTTCCGTCGAGGATTCTGGCGGGCATTCGGGCTCCGGGCGTTGCTGTTGGGCGTCGGCTAGGAAATCTTACACTGCCGGGGACGGGGAAATTATCCGTGGCGTACAATGCCGTTTGTCATGATCGCTAAAGACTTGTTGGAGATCCTGGTTTGCCCGGCATGCAAGCAGCCGCTCGAATACCGGGAGAAGCCGGAAAGCTTAAAGTGCAAGCAGTGCCACCGCGTGTATCCGGTGAAGGACGACATTCCGATCATGTTGATGGACGAGGCGACGATCGAGAGCTCGTGATCGGTCGGCGACGGCTGATTCTGAAACGTCGTCCCAGACCCAAAGGTTTCAAGCCTCCAGCTTGTCTGCGTCGTCGACCTCAATTTTCATATCCATTTCATCCTCCTGACATCTTCCAACCGGTATCGTCTAACCCGTATCTTGTTCGGAAAGAGCCTTCGGAGTGGTGGGGAAGAGCGGGGACGCCTGGACCGGTTCCCGCCTGAAACGACACTCTGTGTCAGTTTTGGGACTGAGGAAGCACTCATGAGACCTACATGGGCAGGAGAGGCAAGAAGGGGGGAGCGACCGCAACTTCCGATATCCACAAGGGTTTATGAATCTAAAGCAGGCTACTTTCCGTATATGAAACTAGAGGGTAGGCGCGGCAGTTGAATTGCATGCAACTTGTATGGCTGCCGATGAGTCTAATGGGCACAAGCGGTGAAGGTCGGAGTCGGAGGTGATGACGGCCATGTTTGAAAAGGCGATGAACGATAGATTCAATGACGATCGATCGAACGACCAAGACAGGTTCACGGCAACCGAACTGGCGGCCTTGCGCAGCGATCTGCTGCAGGGGGGCATGATCGATTCTTATGAAGCCGCCGAATTGCTGCAGGTTTTCCTGATGGGCCGCGGTTACGGGGTTTCCCCGAAGGCCGCTTTGGACGCAGCCGGCCGGGTGGAGATGGCCGGGTGCGCTCTCCCGGTGCTGCAGCACGAATTGGAGAATCTTGCGCTGGTGATGTAAGGGATACGCGATCGCGGGGCGGTGACGCTGACGGTTGCAAAATGTATCCGGGTTGGGGAGCGAACGAGGAGTAGGGTTCGAACGAATTGAGACTTTGGGTGTTTGTGTGAGACGTCGCGGGAACGGCGTCTCGAGGCACGATCCGAAATCCTGGATCGGCCGGTCGAACCAAGATCGACCGAGCCAGTTCCACGTAAAGAAAGCCGGGCAAACCAGCCCGGCTTTGTGGTTTTTGGGCTCCGCCCCACATAATCGGCGTCCCCGCGTCGCGGGAGTGCACAGGTCCTTCGGCCGCAAAGAACGCGGGCCTCAGGATGGCAAGCTTTAGACGGACTGATTTTCACTTCTTCTTGGTTGCTGCCGCGGCGGCTCTGGCGGCGCGTTCCTGCATGGCTACAGTCACGACCTGCATCATTTCATCTTGCGGCGCGGGTTTGCCGGTCCAGATCTCGAACTGGCGGGCAGCCTGGTGGACGAACATTTCTATGCCGGGGATGATCTGGGCGCCGCGCTCTTTGGCCAGCTTCAGCAAGCGAGTTTCGGCGGGATCGTAAATCATGTCGAAGACGTAGCGGGCGTTGATTTCTTTCTCCTGGAGCGGGGTTTCGCGGCTATTGCCCATGCCGACCGGGGTGGCGTTGATGATCACGTCGAAGGCGAGCTTCTTGAGGTCGGCGCGCTTGATCGAACGCGCGTGGGCCCGCCGGGCAAGCTTTTGCGCCGGGGCGGTGCTCCGATTCAGGATGAAGACTTCGGCTCCACGCTCTTTGAGACCGAAGACGGCGGCACGGGCGGCGCCACCGGCTCCAAGGACCAGGATTTTTGCGTCCTGCAGGGTGCTGAGGCGGCGCTCGAGCGGACGGACCACTCCGGAGGTGTCGGTGTTGAAGCCGTAGAGTTTGCCATCCTGTGCGCGGACGACGGTGTTGCAGGCGCCGATCTTGGTGGTGTGAGAGTCGGTATTGTCCAGGTGAGCAAGGATGGCTTCCTTGTATGGCATTGTGATGCTGAGGCCGTGGATGGGAATCTCGCGGACGCAGGTCAGCAGGTCTTTCAGGGTCTTGGCATGCAGCGCGAGGTAGACGGCATTCACGTTTTCGCGGCGGAAGGCGGCATTCATGATCGCGGGCGAGAGCGAGTGAGCGACCGGATCCCCGGCGACGCCATAGACGCGAGTGGCGGCATCGACCTGTTCGATACGGTAAAGGCTCCGAAGATCCTGGGCGGTGACTTGGCCGGGAGCGGTTTCTTCTCCGGGACTGACAGAAGCGAAGGTGAAGACGCTGCCGGCACGAACTCCGAGCACGCGGCTGATGATGCCTTGTTCGCCCATGCAGAGGCCGACCAGAGATTGGTTATCGCTTGCGCGGCCGAGAAACTGGATCATCGCGACATTATCGGAAAGAGTGGCCGCCGTGCTGACTACCTTGTAGAAGTCGGCGGGGATGGCGCGCATCTTCTCCAGAGTCTGGTCGAGCTTCTTGGTGCCCCGGAAATCGTGGTAGGAAAGGATCAGAGAGCAGCGGGCGTGCAGCTTCTGCAATTGCGCCGGCTTGCACTTGAGAGCGGTCTGGAGCTCAACGTCCACCATCCGGCAGCCAGCGGCCGCGGCCTTTGAGAGCAGATCGAGTTGAGCAACGATGGTGCCGCGGAACTTGCCACCGCTCGGGGCCCGGCGGCAGGTGGCGATGATCACAGTACCGGGATGAGATTCGACGAAGTGTTTGATCTTGGGAAGTCCCAAGGCAGGCTTGGGAAGATAGTCCAACCTGAACTCCAAGAACGAGTTATCGCGAATCAGGGCCTCTGCCTTCTCGATCAGCTCGGCGGGGTCGGCGGCGATCACGGCGACGCAGACCCGGGGCAAGCGCAAGGGGAGGCGAGGGGGATAGCTTTTGGCAGCAGAAATCATCTTGAATCAGTAGTTTGAATGAACAGGTTCGGCGCGAATCTTACAGGGGCGGAATTCCAGATGCAACAGGGGATTCACAATTCGAGCAAAAAACTCTTTCCGCGCCCAGTCTAACACCCTCGTAACCTTGACCCCCTCTTACCCCCTTGTTACCTTCCAGTTGAAGCCTTGATTTCGCGGCAATTGTATAGGGGAGAGGCGCGGTGTGTCTCCTCTTGGAGGTAACATGAAGAAAGCAAGCTTGTTAGTACTTTTGGTCGCTGTCTCGGCCTGGGCCCAATCCGGGGCCGAGGGAAACACAGCGGGGGCCGTCACACCGCAAGGAACGCTGCCCACGACGGCGAGCTTCCCCATTCAGCGGGTGCAAATGCCCACTTACGCGGATGTGTATTGCGCCGGCTTCATCAACCGGCAAAGCCTGCCAGACGCCAACTTCGTGGCCGGTGGCTTGGAAACCCCGTCAACCACGAAATTCGTCAGAGGCGACCTGGTCTACCTCGAGGGGGCAGGCTATAGCGTTGGAGCGGAGTATGAGATTGTGCGCGCCTTGCGCGATATCAACGAGTACGAAATCTTTCCCGGACAGGCCAAGCTGCTCCGGGCGACCGGACAGCCCTATGCGGAAGTCGGCCGCGTGCGCGTGATCGACACCCGCAGCAAGACGTCGGTGGCGCAGGTCGAATATTCATGCGACCCGGTCAATCCCGGGGACACCGCGATTCCTTTTGCGGAGAAAAGCATGATCGCGTTTCATCCGCCGCTTCGTTTTGACCGTTTCCTGCCCAGCGGCAGCAAGGTCTCGGGGCGCATCGTGATGGGAAAGGATTTCGACTCAGAATTTGGGACGGGGCAGAAGGTTTACTTTAATGTGGGGTCGAACCAGGGAGTGAAGATCGGCGATTATTTCCGGGCCACGCGGGGCTATGAAGCGGACCTGAAAGATCCGGTGGATTCGCTTTCGTTCAAAGCCGCGATCAGCGAAGATACGCAGAAGAAACAGCCGTCGGTGGATCCACATCTGTTCACCAAGTCGAATGGTCCGGTGATTCACGTCCGAGACCTGCCACGGCGCGCGGTTGGGGAGATCGTGGTCATCGGAACCACGGCCACGACGTCCACCGGAATGATCGTGTTCGCCATGGAAGATGTGCATGCAGGCGATGACGTCGAACTGGACGAACAAGCACAAGCCCAGGCGCAGTAATTTGCGGCAGCACCACGACTAACGATGAAGGTCGCATCTCGGGGACGGGGAACCGTCCCCTTCCCTTTTCCCCGCACGCTGCTGTCGGGCCTGGAAGCTAGGGGCGTTCGGGATGGATGGAGCGAGTTTCCCCGGCGGTGAGTCGAGAGGGATCGCAATAGCCATAACCTTTGAGACAGGCGTTGTAGTTACGCTTGTGCTCCACCTCGGCCAGCATTCTGGCTTCAGGAGCAGAGAGTTTTTCGTAGTCACAACTGTCCTGGCCGGACTTGCAAGCCGACAGGTTGCGCTGGTGTGCCGCATCGGCAGCTTGAACCGCTTCCACCGAAGTGAGTTTGGAGCGGTCACACTCATCCCATCCATTGTGGCAATTTATCGCGTTGCGCTGATGTTCCGCGGCAGTCACCTCTTTCATTTCATCAGCGGTGAGATGAGAGTGATCGCACAGGCCCACGCCTCCCTTGCAGTCAGAAACATTGAGCTGGCGGCGGGCGGCGTCCACGGCGCCGGCTTCCGGCGCGCTCAGCTTGGAATGGTCGCAAGCCCCAACTCCGTCTTTGCAGTCGGCAATGTTACGCTGGCGCTCGGCGACTGAGGAATCGTGAGCCTCGGAGGGTGTCAGTTTGGATGGGTCGCAGGACTGCATGCCATCCTTGCAGTCCGAGACATTGCGCTGATGATCGGCGACAGCCAACGCCACGACCTCCAGCGGAGTGAGTTGTGAACGATCACAGGAATCGTAGCCACTCCTGCAATTCGCGATATTGCGGGCATGGCGCTCCAGCGCCACGTCGGCCGATTGCGATGGGCTTAACTTCGAGCGATCGCAGTCCTCGCGTCCGGCTTTGCAGGAGGCCAGATTCTGTGCAACATCCGATGACTGAGCTAGGGCGAACATGGGCCATAGGCCGAGGCAGAGTGCGGGTGCGTAAAGAAGTCTGCGTAGAGTGGATTTCATGTTGGTTCCTCTTGGGGGAGGAAGCGTGGCGATCGCGAAAATCGTCGTTCCGCGCCTGTAAGCGCGCCGGCCGGAACCCTGATGGGGTCCCGGCCGCGCAAAAGTGCAACTCGCCGGCGGCCAGATGCGACTACTGTTTGTCTTCCCTGGCTTCGGCTACGTGGGCCTGGTGACCGGCTTCGGAAACCGCCCTGATAAAGGCATCCCCACTTCGTGGAGTGGCCGCCTTGCCAGAAAGAATGTTGCGGAACGTCACGTGCCTGCCGTAAATGGCGCGGGTCGAGTCGTTGTCCTGCTCCACAACCGCACCTTCCAGGGTCAAGCCAGCAAAGACACCCTTCGAGCGCGAGTAGGTTAACACTTCAGTGTTCAACAGTATGTCGGTTCCCGCGGAAGTGTGACGGCCGACCGGTCCTGCTGCTACCGATCCTTCTCCGGTCATTTCGAATTTGCTCGAAAGCAGATGCTGCAAACCACGGTCGTTCATCACCAGCATGACCAGGTCCACGCCTTCGACGCCAATCTGCAAGCCCCAGCTGCCTCCGCCCACCGAGATAAATGCGGGAGCGCTCCAACCTTCAGGGGTTCGGCATGTCGCCACGCCGCGTCCGTGCTTGCCGCCAAAAATGAAGCCGCCTTTGAGCAAGTTGGGCACGACGACAATGCACTTTGCGCCGCTCAACACTTCTTCGGGGATGCCCTTATCGGGCGTTGACATGATCGACTGCAGAACATCCACGGATTTTTGCATGCGCTCGATCGTGTCTTCCCGATCCGAGCCTGCCCACGCGTACGTTCCAACCAAGCCTATCAAGCTCATCAAGAGGAGAGAAATTGTCTTTTTCATGGAATGTTCCTTTCGGGGCGGTTGAACTAAGAGGACAGATTTCAGATGGGCTGACTTAGTTCAGAGAACCTGAAAGAGAGAGAACAATTACTCGTCTCCAGCGTCATCTTCGTCCAGGTACAAAAAAATAGCTGGTCTGGATTGCTCAGTTTTGGCCCGATCGTCCGCAGTTTCGGCCCCATCGCCGTTTGGCTCGAAGTTTGGCTCGAATCGTTCCGAAAGTGGTTCGGCCCGAATCGTTCGAAGCTGCTCTTGGCTAAATTTCACATCCCCGGGGAGTTTTTGTGGAATGTGATCAATTCGGCTCAGCATCCCGCGCCGCGGCCTGTCATGGTTAAGCCGTCGGGATTGAACTCGCGGGAGACGTTCCGAGGAGAGCGCCCGCTCGTTTTTGGGGAATGCTTGCCGTTTCCCGGCGATCGTGCAAGGTAGAAACGATGGCGATTCGTGGAAGCGGAAGGGGCACTCGTCGATGGTTTGCGATGCTCGCTGATTCATTCGCGAAGCTGCGCGCCAAATCGACGCCATCGGCTCAGCAAATCGGAACGCAGAGGATGTGCCCGTTTTGCGGCTTGATTACCCCACGATCCGAGCGGTGCTGTCTGGAGTGCGGCAAGCCGCTAAGTGGACTGCCGCTGGCGCGCACAGGCGCGAGACAAGGGTAAGAGATTAGAGATTTGGGAAGAGGAGACAATCATGCTTTGGACGATTTTCGTAGTGCTCTTGATTCTGTGGCTTCTGGGTTTCAGCCTCCATGTGGCCGGAGGCCTGATTCACCTTTTGCTGGTGGTTGCTTTGGTGGTGCTGGTGATCAATTTGGTGAGTGGGCGTCGCGCGGTATAGATGCTTGGTGAGAGTGGGAGCGCATGATCCTACTCATTCCAGACATCTACGGAACGCCAGCATTCATTAGACCAGCAAAGTGAGAACGACAGAAGTTTCCCTTCTCGGACCACCGGCGAATCAAAACCGTACCGTACCATTCCGAATGCTTTGCCAGTCCTCGGCGGAGAAGGGCATGTCGTTGTGGGCGGACGCGGGCTTGTTGGAGGTGGGCTCGGCGGATGCAGGCGGACGAGCCTGCGAAACCTTCTCTGCGTCTCGCGAGATAGAGAGACGTGGGTTGCCTGGAACTCCGGTCTCTGACTTTACATTTTGAGGGCGGGCGGGCTTCACATGCAGCAAGAAATGAACGGTCGCTAACAGGAAATGGGCCCCGTCAGACTTGACGACCACCGCATCCACAGACTTTAAAGCATCGAACGGTAATTCCAGGTTTTCGGTCAGCATGACAATGGGAACTTTCGGACGCAATTGCTTGATCTCATCCGCGACGATCGCCCCGTTGATGAGGCCCAGGTAGTATTCGAGCACGATGCCATCGACGGGCCGCGATGTGAACAGCCGCAAACCTTCAGAACCGTTGGTCGCGGTCACCAGATCATAGCCGCTTTTCTGCAATAAACTCAGTTGAGCCGGATCGCGGTGGATGCAAAGCAGTGTGCCGTTGCTGGCCATGGGTCTTATTTATATAGGCGCGCCGGGCAAGATTCTGCTCACTATTGATCATGCTTCGTGAATCTTTTCCCTTTGAGCCTGCTCCTTAAGGAAGACGGATCCAGGACGGAAACGTGGCCGGGAAGCTGGGCCGGAGAGCTGCCCGCTCGGCAGCTGGCGATCCGACCAGCCACCCTGAATCTGCGGCGATCAATACTGACCAGATATCTCGACCCGCGGCGGCTAGAATGCAGGCAGAGAGCAACCACGCTGCGAGGCAACCCCTTGAGAAAACAGTATCTTCACCTGTCGATTTATTTGTGTGACCGGTGTAGCGGCCCAGTCGTCGCCGGTTCGCTGGCGGTGCGCGAAAGTGAAATCTCGAAAGAGACCGAGATCGGCCAGGTGGGGACGATCTGCCTGTCCTGCGGCCATCGGCCGGAGAAAGCAGGCGCGGCAACACTGGTCCGTCATTTGTCGCCGGTTGAATGGCAGCCGAAGAACGCGACCCGAGCAAGCCTTTCGGCAACGGTATAAATCGCCGAGAGCAGCGAAGATTTTGCTGATTAGCCTGATTCCTGAGGTCTTTGATTTGTGAGCACGACCTTGAGCGCACCTTCTTTTGCCGCGTTTCCGAATGTGTCATACGCTTTCATGATGTCCCCGAGCGCGAAGCGATGAGTTACAAGTTTGCCCGGCTGTAGTTTCCCCGAGCGCACGACCTTCAGAAGCGTCGGTGTGGTGACCGTGTCCACCAGCCGGGTGGTGAGCGAAATGTTGCGGTCCCAAAGTTTTTCCATGTGCAGTTCCGCCGGCTTGCCGTGAACGCCTAGGTTCGCTCGGTTCAGGCAGGGCAGGGAGTGACAGTGCGGGGGAACTGGAACCATGCCGCCGCTACTCAGTCGTGCAAAACTACATTGAGCAGCGAGCTGTGGACTCGCAAACCGCCTCCTAACCCGCCGGCGTAATCGATGAAGCCCAGCTTTCTGAACCGGTTCATAAAGAAGCTGACACGAGAACGAGTCGTCCCAACCATCTCAGCCAGGGTCTCCTGACTGATCTTCGGGACCACGGTCTCGGGGGTGCCTTCCTTGCCGAAGTGAGCGAGCAAGAGCAGGACGCGGGCCAGTCTCTTCTCGCTGGAGTTGAACAGTTGGTCGACCAGATCCTCTTCGTAACGGATATTGCGCGCCAGCAAATACGCCACGAACATCTCGGAAAATGCAGGTTCGCGGTGCAGCGCATCCATCATGGCTTTCTTCTCCAGGCGCAGGAGTTCGCAATCCGTCATGGCCGCTGCCGAGCCCATTCGCAGAAGCTGTCCGGCCAGCGATCCCTCGCCAAAGAAGGTTCCCTCGCTCACAATTCCGATGGTCGCTTCTTTGCCCGCCTGCGATACCACGGTGAGCCTGACTTTGCCTTTCTGAATGTAGAAAACGGCATCGGCCCCATCGCCTTGCGCGAAGATCACTTCTTTTTTCGGAACAGAGAGAATCCTTCTGCCATCACCGATCGTGGCGAGGAAGGTGTCGGGCTGAAATCCGCCGGTTTTTTTGATCAGGGAGGCGCTCATCCTCTAGCAATTATAGTCTCCGGGTTCGTAGGCAGTTCCTGACAAATCGTCGAAAAATTGTATTTTCACAACTGAGCAATTCTGCACAGTATTCGAAGCGGGAATAAGTGACTGTAGGTGGTTGTTCTCGTCCTGATGTGGAAGTGTCGCTCAGCTCCAAGAGCCACCCTCCAGCACATTCGATCTCAATCTTTGAGCGGGTTGTCGACGTCGGTCGCCTCGACATTCAGTCTCTCCCATCAGATCGAAACATTGCGCGAAGGCGCGATTGCCACGGTTACGTTTTTCGGAGGATTCATGCTACCAGCGATTCAAGCCGGCGCACTTCTCACCAACGATTCGCCTCTCATGATGCAGGCCTTTGGGCTGGAGAGTTCAGCTTGCTCGGGAAATTGGAAGCTGCTCAAGGTGCTGGATCGCTTCGCGCTTGATCGCAGCATTCAGGCCGGGGGTTGGAACTTTTTTTTCATGGCGGCTGAAGTCAAAGGGATGTTCCTGGGAGCTCCGGGAGAAAAGAAAATCCAGAACGCGCTGCAGAGGATGCTGGAAAGGGTAAAGCAGCAGCGGTTCAATGGCCTCGAGGTAACAGGAATCGTTGCCAAGCGATTTCTCGGGGTGCCCTATGCCGTTGTTACAGCGCATTCGCGGCATCTGCAGCGGAGCTGTTACCTGGACAGCGCGGAGACCAGGGGCTTATCGCGACACAATGCGGAATAGGCTGGAGACAGAGTAAGGGCGTGGCTCGGATCTTGCCCACTTGGTCTTGCCAAATCTGCCCATTCGGCGCCTTACTTTCCTGACGAACTGGCTACGCGGCGGTCTCGATGCGGGGCTGTGCGCGGCTGGCCGGTGCTAAGCTCGCACTTTTCTTTTGGCTTGGCCCCACACGTAGGGCACCGAACAGACAGAAACTGTTCTTTTTTTGCTTTCATAACCGACAGAATGCACCTTTGTCGGACGGCAGATTGGTCAATTTTGACCAGTCGCTAAAACTGTTTCGTTCAATACTGACAACAGGCGTTTCCAGAGACAGTTTCGGTCGAGGTAGGACTGGAACTAGGCACCCGTTTCCGTACCCGCCCGCCAGGGAAATCAGAAAATAATGTCGCTACCCAACACAACATTATCGAGGCGAGTCCTGCAAGTCGTCGGACCGCGCCCACCGGCGGCCGCCATTCATGAAACGGCTGGCGCACGACCGCAATCCAAGCCATCGTTACCGAGCCGCATTGCGGTGGTGGGAAATCATCTTCCGCGGCAATGTGGAATCGCCACTTTCACCACCGATCTGTGCGCGGCCATTTCCGCCGAGTATGGAACGGCGCGGCTCATGGCGCTTCCCGTCAACGACACCGACGAAGGATATGAATATCCGGCGCGAGTGCGCTGGTCGCTGTCGCAGGATGACTCGAGGTCCTATGAGGAAGCGGCTGATTTTCTAAACTTCAACAATATCGATATGGTGTGCCTGCAACACGAGTATGGAATCTTTGGAGGGCCCGCCGGAAGCCATATTCTGCACCTGCTGCGCCGCCTGAAAATGCCCGTGGTGACCACGCTGCACACGGTTTTGCGCGAGCCGGACCCGGACCAACTGATGGTGATGAAAGAGATCGCAGCCCTTTCCGATCGCCTGATCGTCATGAGCCAGCTCTCGGCGCAGTTCCTGCAGGAGATCTTCAAGGTGCCGGAGCGCATGATCGACATTGTGCCCCACGGCGTTCCCGACCTGCCTTTCCTCGATCCCAATTTCTTCAAGGACCGCTTCCGGGTGGAAGGCAAAGCGGTGCTGCTCACCTTCGGTCTGCTCTCGCCGAACAAGGGAATCGAAAACGTTATTCAGGCGCTGCCGCAAATTTTGTCGAAGCACAAGAATGTCGTGTACCTGGTCGCCGGCGCGACTCACCCGCATATTCTGCGTCGCGAGGGTGAAGAGTATCGAGCCAGCCTGCAGGCTTTGGCGAAGGCGGCCGGTGTGGAATCGCAAGTCATTTTTCACAACCACTTCGTCAGCCCGGAGAAGATGGTGGAATTCATCGGCGCCGCGGATATTTACATCACCGCTTACCGCCATGAAGCGCAGGTGGTTTCGGGAACGCTCGCCTATGCCCTCGGCGCGGGCAAGGCCATCATCTCAACTCCCTATTGGCATGCGGTTGAGTTGTTGGATGACGGCCGGGGCGCGCTGGTGCCCTTTCAAAATCCCCATGCCATCGCGCAAAAGACAATCGAACTGCTGGACACCCCGGCGATACGCCACGCCATGCGGAAGCGCGCGTATTTATTCGCCCGGGAAATGATCTGGAAAAGAGTAGCGCAAGGTTACATGGAAAGTTTTTCACGAGCCCGCAGCGATCGCATGGAGACTCCCCGGGTTCAGTTCACAGCGCGCGCCATGGAAAGATCGCTGAATCGGCTGCCCGAATTAAAACTCAATCACATCAACACCTTGACCGATGATACGGGGATACTGCAGCACGCGATCTTTACTGTACCGAATCGAGCCGAGGGATATACCACGGACGACAACGCGCGTGCGCTCATCTTAATGGTGTTGCTCGGCCAGCCCGGTTTGGAGCAAGGCGGTTTGGAGCAAGGCGATTTGGAGCAAGGCGATTTGGGGCAAACGGGCAAGGATCAGCCAGCGATGGGCAGCGCGGGAACCCGTCACGTGATGAATGCGGATTGGGTTTTCCGCTATCTGGGGTTCCTGGAACACGCCTTTAATCCCGGCCGGAAGAGGTTCCGGAACTTTCTCGGTTATGACCGGCGCTGGCTGGAAGAACAAGGATCGGAGGACTCTCACGGCCGCGCATTGTGGGCTCTGGGAAGCGTGCTGGCGCGATCCACCCATCGCGGATTAAGGGGTGCCGCGGGGCGCTTGTTCGAGTTCTCCCTGCCGGCGGTGATGGAGTTCCACAGCCCTCGAGCCTGCGCCTACACTCTGCTCGGAATTCAGGAGTATCTGCACTCCTATCCGGGAGACCGTGACGCTCAGCGCGTAAGATTCGCATTGGCGCAACGATTGCTCGCTATGTACGAGTCGATCCGGCGGCCGGACTGGAAGTGGTTTGAAAACGTTCTTGCTTACGGAAACGCAAGGCTGTCCGAGGCCCTGCTGCTTGTAGGCTCGGCCTGCGGGGATGAGCGTATGCTCTTGGCCGGACTCGATTCACTTGACTGGCTGATGGACGCGCACGCTTGCCCGACGCACGGCCACTTCGTGCCCATTGGTTCGCAAGGCTTCTATCGCCAGGGCGGCGTCAAAGCTCGTTTCGATCAACAACCGATTGAAGCGGGCGGGGTGGTTTCTGCTTGTCTCGAAGCTTACCGGGTAACCGGCGAAAGCCGCTGGCGCAAGCGGGCCTGGTCGGCGTTCAACTGGTTTCTCGGCGATAACGATTTACAACTTCCACTCTACGATTCCGAAACTGGCGGGTGCCGCGACGGCCTTCATCCCGACCGAGCCAATGAAAACCAGGGCGCGGAATCGACGCTGTCGTTTTTGATGGCACTTTTGAAAATGCGTGCTCTGCAAGGATCTGAACCGATGGAAATCCCGTTATGACTACCCCGGCACAGGAACCTGTAATCCTGAGCACCCGCTTCGAGCCATTGCTTGTTCGTCATTCATCGAACCCGATCCTGACAGCCAAGGATTGGCCGTACCTCATCAATAGCGTCTTCAACCCCGGGGCTACGCTGCTGCCGGATGGAACAACTCTGCTGCTGTGCCGGGTTGAGGATCGCCGCGGTCTATCGCATCTTTGCGCGGCGCGCTCTCGGAACGGTGTCGACGGATGGGAAATCGATCGTGAACCTACGTTGATGCCCAGTCCGAAAGACCATCCCGAAGAGATCTGGGGGGTAGAAGATCCGCGCATCACGTTCGTGCCCGAACTGCAAAAGTACGCCGTGACCTATACGTCCTATTCGCGTGGCGGCCCGGGAGTGTCGCTGGCGCTGACCAAAGACTTCCGAAGCTTCGAACGCTATGGCGTAATTATGCCGCCGGATGACAAAGACTCCGCCCTTCTGCCTCGGAGAATCGATGGATACTGGGCGCTGATTCATCGGCCCGCGACCAACCTCGGGGCCCATATGTGGATTTCATATTCCCCCGACCTGCGCCACTGGGGAAGCCACAAGCTCATGTTAGAAGCGCACCGCGGCGCCTGGTGGGACGCCAACAAGATCGGCTTGTCACCTCCGCCCATCGAAACCTCCAGGGGATGGCTCGTGCTCTACCACGGCGTGCGGCACACGCCTTCGGGCTGTCTTTACCGCCTGGGCCTGGCTCTGTTCGAACTGGAGAACCCCGCCAAATGCCTGCTGCGGGGAGACTCCTGGATCTTTGGACCGGAGGCGGAGTATGAGTGCCACGGAGACGTGGATGACGTTGTATTTCCCTGCGGTTATACGATGGACGCCGATGGCGACACCCTGAACATTTATTACGGAGCGGCGGACTGCGCCATTGCTCTGGCCCGGGCGAGCGTGCGCACTTTACTGGAGTGGTTGGACGCCAATGGAAGTTGCGAACGACAGCAACGAACCCATGACCGGTGAGGCCACAACCCACCCGAACCAAGGAGTTCGTCTGTCCCTCAGGGTGGGGCTCGATGGTTAATCTCCATAGTGAGCTATCTTGATCAGACGCCAAGGCCGGTAACTGTCATTCTCAAGGTTCTGAGTGTGAAGACCGAGCCGCGACCGCTGATTCGCAGCTCTTTATTGATAAGGTTGCAGGAGCCGAGCCTGATCGAGAGGTAAGGCGAGCGACCACATCCAGCCATCAGCATTCTCTATCGGCGTGTCTGCCGTGAACCCGCGGCGAATACGATTCGACCCTAAACGCTCTCGCGGACGAGAAGTGACAAACGACAAGATAGGAAGCGGCTGTCCGCTTAAAAGGAAAGGTACAAAATCATGCCCTTGATTCAACTCCTGGAAGTTCTCATTGTGGTAGGGGTTCTGCTGTGGCTGGTGAATCGCTTCATCCCCATGCAAGGATCCATCAAATCAATTCTAAACGGCGTTGTGGTCATCGCGGTGGTTCTGTGGTTGCTGAATGTGTTTGGACTTTTCCATTCACTCCGGCACATCCGTATTGGAAGTTAAACCGTTGCCAGGCCTGGAAGACCAGGAGCAATCGATACCGATTCGTAAACGCAACACGGCAGCTGCCTGCCACAAGGAGTGAATGTGAAGAAGCAACTTTTGTTTGCAGCAACGATCGCCCTGAGTTTACCCGTCGTAGCTCAGAGTAATTCTCAAAGTAGCCTCGCGGTCGAAACCGTGAGCCCGATGCCCACTTTCCGCGTGGTGGTCATCAGCCGCAGCGTGCAGGCGGTGAACTACGAGCATCGCAGCGGATCGTCCAAGCTGGATTTCGCAGGCACGGACCTGATGCCCTCCGCAAACGGTGAAGCGCATGTGAACAGCAAGCGCGGATCGATCGAGATCGACGCGGAATTCGGTAACATGAGCCGTCCGACAACCTTCGGCAACGAATACCTTACCTACGTCCTGTGGGCCATTTCGCCCGAGGGCCGGGCGGTGAATCTGGGAGAAGTTCTGGTGGGCGACAATCATCGCAGCAAGCTGCGCGTAACCACGGACCTGCAGGCCTTCGCGCTGATCGTTACCGCGGAACCTTATTACGCCGTCCGCCAGCCCAGCAACGCGGTGGTGCTCGAGAACGTGGTTCGCGACGACACCAAGGGAACCAGCGAAGCGGTGAATGCCAAGTACGAACTGATGGAACGCGGCGGCTACATTCCGACCGGCTACAAGTTCGACCCCGTGATACTGAATGCCAAGTTGCCACTGGAATTCTTCGAAGCGCGAAATGCCCTGCGCATCGCTCAATCTGAGGGCGCTGAAACCTACGCGACCGACAGCTATCATCGCGCCGTGGAATTGATGAACCATGCTGACGGGTACGCCGTCAACAAACACATGGACAGGAAGCCGCTGATCGCAGTCTCCCGCGAAGCCGTGCAGACCGCCGAAGATGCGCGCGCGATCGCGGTCAAGAAAATGGAGGAAATGCGGCTTTCGAACGAACGTCAGGACTCCGCGGATGCGCAAGCTGATGCGCAGGGTCGGGCGGATCGAGCGATGCGGCAGAAGGAGCAGGCCGACGCGAATGCGGCCAACGCAGAGGCTGCGACGGCAAAGGCTCAATCCGATATGGCGAACAGCCAGGCGGCGTCCGCCAGTGCTGTATCCGCGGCACAAGCGGATGCCGAGCGTTCGCGTCTAGCCGCGGAGCAGGCGCAGTTGAACGCTCAGCAGGCCGATACCGACAAAGCGGCCATGCGAGCGAGGTTGTCCGAGCAGTTGAATTCGATTCTGCAGACGCGTGACAGCGCCCGCGGGCTCATCGTCAGCATGTCCGACGTTCTGTTTGATACCGGCAAATACTCGTTGAAGCCGGGAGCACGGGAGAAACTGGCGAAAGTTGCCGGAATTCTGCTGGCCTACCCCGGACTCAATATCGAAGTCGGCGGCTATACCGACAATGTTGGCGGGGACGCTATGAATCAAACCTTGTCGGAGAATCGCGCGGATTCGGTACGCGATTACCTGGTGCAACAAGGCGTGGCGACGAATTCGGTCAGCGCGAAAGGCTACGGCAACTCGTTGCCGGTGGCCTCAAACGACGACTCCGCCGGCCGGCAGCAGAACCGGAGAGTAGAGCTTCTGGTTTCCGGAGACGCCATCGGCAACCCGGTGAATGCGACCACGGGTAATCTGCGCTAGGACTGGCACGAACCCTGGCACGCACGCCTGGCATGCACGTCTACCAGGGCAACGGCGAATACTTGGGTTGCAAACATCCGCAGAGCAGTCTCGGCCTTGAGTCTGAGGTCGGCTGCTCTGCGGCTTATTTTGTGGCAGGAAGCGAAAAAGGTCCGAGCATTCATAGGCCATATTTCCCCCCTCGGGATGCTCACCATCTAGCGCGCAGGCTTCGAAGCGCGTTCTTTGAATTGCCGTCTATTGTTGGTCCGGCGGAGTTTGCTGTGGTGGTCGGGACTGAATCGCAGCGCCGGGCGGCGGAGGATAAGGCACTTGCTGCCCCGGTTGTCCTGGCTGTCCCGCGGTTTGCTGCTGCAACTGTAGTTGCCGCTGCTGCATCTCCTGCAACATCTGCTGAGGAGTTTTCACTCCCGGCTGATCCGGTTGGGCGGCAGGCTGTTCTGCTTCCGCCGTGCCCTGTTCTGCCGCATCATCGGGTTCATCAGGCGTATCAGCGTCGGGAGGTGGCGCTGCGGCGGCATTGGCTACCTGAGGCTGTGGAGGCGCCGCACCCGGGGGAACGCCACCCGGAATGTCAGGCGTTACTTTAGCCACCAGGACCACGCGCACCAGCGCATTGGCGTCTTCGGGAGACCCCATCAAGATGTAATTGAAGCGCGAGCCGTTCAGCAGCTCGGCCATGACCAGGCGGGCTGGCCCCGGACCGAGGCGCGTGACCACGCGCTCCGTTGCACTGGCCGGAATTTCGATCTCAGCCGAAGTGTTCTTGCGCACACCGCGCAAAATATCGCCCAGGGTTGAGTTCGGGGCAACAATCGTGAGCAGTCCATCCTGGAAGGTCACCTCTGGAGCAACGGCCGGGATCGCATCCAACGGAATTTGAGGGACTGGCCCTTGTGTCCCCGACGGCAGTGGCGGCGACTGCTGCTTCTTAGCCTTGTGCGAGCGGTGAACGGTTTCAGTGTCCGCTCGCCCGAGCACCGGCAGGCACAACACGCCCGCCAGCAGCAACCCTGTCAGCTTCAACCCTGCGCTCATAACAACTCCTCTAGACTTCCCTGGGGAGACGGTAGCCATTCCATAGCAATTCTAGCACCGCTCCTTGACGGAGGTGTCGAGGCTTAACGCACCGATTTCCTCCCCTACCTTATAGAATGTATTGACTTTAATATCTTGCGAGGGGAAGTTAGCGACGGGTGCCGGCCGCGATGTGCAAGCGGTTGCACTTGTTGAGATGCTAATGCAGCGCAATCTACTTCGGAGAATCAATAGTGCTTGATTCAGGCTCTTTGCTGAAGAATTGCAGGCGGAAGCGAACGACCTTTGAGGCCTCTGGACGCCGAAGCCGGCTGCATATTTATGGAATTGCGATTCTGCTGGCAGCTTCGGCATCGAGCGTTTTCGCTGAGAGTTGCCTCACCGCGAGCGATATGGACGAATCCGCACGCAATGGCCTCTCCAGCGTTGCGCTCCGCGATTTCGACCTGATCGCTAACGGAGACACGGCTTCGCTTCACCAGAGCGCCATTCCCAGCCTGGTCGCCGACTTCGCCGGCGTCGAAACCGCGGTTAAGGATAATCAATCCGCCTTGGCCGGGACCAAGGCGACGGCTCGTCCGCCTTTTATACTCGAGGCGACAGGCACGTCGCCTATGGAGCGTGCCGAATTCTTCTGCGGCGTTTTCGGGAGCAAGGGACAGACTCGTGACAGCGCGGTTTTCACTTTGTATAATCTCCCTCCCGGCAGGTACGGCGTGGTCATCCTGGACGCGCCATCGTCCAGGGGCGCCTACACGGTCTCGCTGATTCTGCAGCGGTTCGGTGCGGACTGGAAACTGGGCGGGCTCTACATCAAAGCCGGAGAACTGAACGCCCACGGCAGTGAGTGGTTCAGTTCGCGTGCTCAGGACTTTCAGGGTAAAGGTCAACTGCACGATGCCTGGCTTTATTACCTCGTGGCCCGGTCTCTGGTTTCGCCGTTGCCGTTTATGAGCACCGCGGCCACGGATAAGCTCTATGACGATTCGCAGAAATTGCAGCCGGCGGATTTTCCCTCTGAGGGTAAAACCGCAGATCTTTCCGCCGGCGCCACAACCTACAAATTGACGGCGCTCTTTCCCGAAGCCGTGGCCAAAGATCTGGATTTGGTCGTGAAATATCAGGCAGCGGATATTTCCAACACAACCCAGATTTACCAAAGCAACGTTGCGGTGATCAAGGCGTTGATCGCGAAGTATCCTGAGCTGCGAAGCGCATTCGCCGCCGTGGTAGCGCGCGCCGTCGACCCCAGTGGCCGCGACTATGGGACGCTGCTGGCCATGAAGGATATTCATTAGAAAACAGTGGTTGGGGGCTAATGGATAGCGGTCAGCTCCGGTTCGAGCAGACATTCTTTCGGGTCTTTGTCGTCGCGCAGGCCTAAGAAAAC
>Ga0302326_10002879_pt1 | contig 41278 bp, 33 predicted proteins | sample Palsa_T0_3_FD_202264 | JGI IMG/M metagenome (GOLD analysis project Ga0302326, IMG submission 202264) | Peat permafrost microbial communities from Stordalen Mire near Abisko, Sweden - Palsa_T0_3 | ecosystem: Environmental > Terrestrial > Soil > Palsa > Peat permafrost | place: Sweden: Abisko... | reverse complement strand
CGTCCTGGGTGCTCAGCTCGGAGCCAATCGAAGCGAATGGACAACCACAAAACTTCCCGAATTTCTCGTATTTTTCTACTTGATCCTGCACGACTCGATCGCAGTACTTTTCGAGGCGCTCGAGAGGCGGCACTTGGGAGGAAAAAATCTCATCCATCATGCCGCGCTTTTTATTCCAGTGATCTTCAAAGGCGGCAGCAGCGAGATCAGACTTCGATTTGAAGGCGTAGTAGAAACTGCCCTTGTTGACGCCTGCACGGCTGCAAATGTCATCGACACTGATTGAGCCGTAACTACTCTCCCAGATGAGAGTCACCGCGGTATCAAGGAGTTTCTGTTTGGTAGGACTCTCGCGCTTCACAGAGGGAGGTTAGTTGACCGGTTGGTTTAGTGCAAGGGGAATTTTTACGGAAATTCGTGCGGCAAAACCGAAAACTAGACGTGGGCAACGCCAAACGATAGACGAGCAAAGAGAACCTGTTATTCTTTTTTGCTTTCATGAAGATTAACCGCGCGCTCATTTCTGTTTCGGATAAGACGGGCATTGTGCCGTTCGCTCGTCGGCTCAGCGAGATGGGGATTGAGCTCGTCTCGACCGGCGGCACGGCAACACTCCTCAGGAAAGAGTCGATTCCGCATATCGAAATCGAGAAATTCACCGGGTTCCCTGAGATCCTGAACGGTCGGGTTAAAACTCTCCACCCGCGGGTGCACGGCGGCTTGCTCTACCTGCGGGACAGTCTGGATCACCAGCGGCAGGTCGCAGAGAACCAGATCGAACCGATCGATCTTATCGTGGTCAATCTCTATCCGTTCGAGAGCACGATCGCGCGGCCGGACGTTAAAATCGAAGAGGCGATCGAACAGATCGATATCGGAGGGCCGTCGATGCTGCGGAGTGCAGCCAAGAATTACCGATCGGTCACGGTCGTTACCGATCCGGCCGACTATGCAACGGTATTGGAAGAGATCGAAAAGCATCAAGGCGAGACAACAGTGGCGGTCCGGGAACAATTCGCGATCAAAGCTTTTCTGACAACTGCTCGATACGATCAGGCGATTGCCAATTATCTACGTCGTGAACAAAGCAGCAGCGGATCCTTTACCCTTTCTCTACCCTTGGAAATGCGCCTCAGGTACGGAGAGAACCCGCACCAATTGGCAAGCTTGCACGGCCATTTTCAAGATTATTTTCAGAAGCTCCACGGCAAGGAGCTTTCCTACAACAACATTGTCGATATCGACGCTGCGGCACGGCTTATCTGGGAATTCACGGAACCGACTGTCGCCATTCTGAAGCACACAAACCCATGTGGAGTCGGTTCGGACCCGGATCTTCGAGAAGCATGGATCAAAGCATTCGCCACGGATAAGCAAGCCCCTTTTGGTGGCATCATCATTTGCAATCGTCCGCTGACGGAATCGCTGGCTCGCGCAATTTCCGAGATTTTCAGTGAAGTGATTATCGGGCCGGATTTCGAGCCGGAGGCCAGGGCCTTGCTTCAAAAGAAGAAAAATCTTCGACTGATGAAGATGCTTGCCGGACCAGCCGAGAAAAAGGATGAACCCGACGTGCGATCGGTGATCGGCGGCTTGTTAGTGCAGGAAAGGGATGGCGCCGAGCTCAAAGAACCTGAACGCCACGTGGTGTCTGCCAGACCACCCACTGCGGAGGAGATGAAGGCAATGCTCTTCGGATGGCGCGTCGTAAAACATGTTAAATCGAACGCTATCGTTTATGCGTCCCGGGATCGAACACTTGGGATCGGCGCAGGTCAAATGGCGCGAGTGGATTCTTCACGGATTGCCATTTGGAAAGCGAACGAGGCAGGGCTTTCGCTGAAAGGAAGCGCTGTTTGCAGCGACGCGTTTTTCCCTTTTGCCGATGGTTTAATCGCGGCATCGGAAGCGGGTGCAACGGCTGCCATCCAGCCCGGTGGGTCTATCCGCGACCAAGAGATTATTGCCGCGGCGGACGAACGCCAAATGGCGATGGTTTTTACCGGAGTACGCCATTTCAGGCACTAACGGAAAGAAGGCAGGAGTTGCGGGAGTTCAGGAGTTGCAGAATCGGACGGCGGCTGTACGGTCTGTCGCTGGCGATTCAGCCTGTTCCAAGCGATGAAGATTTCGACTTGGCCGGCTGTCATTGGGTGCCAGTATTTGTCCACGCAATTGCTATTTGCCTCCTGAACTCCTGCCTTTTTTCCTTTTTTTGCGCGTTCGAAGGCGTTCTGGAGTCTAACGGTCCATGATCAAATTAGGAGTGAACATCGATCATATCGCGACGCTTCGGCAGGCTCGCTACGCCGACATGATCGATTCGCCCAACTGCGAACCGGATATAGTGGCAGCCGCGTCTGCCTGTGAACGAGCAGGGGCCAGCGGCATCACTGTGCATTTGCGAGCCGACCGGAGGCATATCCAAGACCGAGATGTGTTCCGTCTAAGAGACAGCATCATGACAAAGCTGAACCTCGAGATGGGGAATACGCCGGAGATTGTCGAGACTGCTCTCAGAGTCCTGCCCGACGAGGTCTGTTTCGTTCCGGAAAACCGCCAGGAAATAACGACCGAAGGCGGGCTCAATGTGACCCGGCATTTCAAAGCGCTCAAGCAGACGGTTCAACGGATTCACACCGCGGGAATCCGAGTCAGCATGTTCATCGAACCGGATGCTGCGCAGATTCAAGCGTCGAGCGAACTGGGCGCGGACGCTGTGGAGTTGCATACGGGCACGTTTGCCAACCTGCCTGCCGCATTACAGCTGGATGAAGTGGACCGGCTGGAAGCAGCAGCTCGGTTGGCCAAGGAAAAAAAGCTCCTGGTGAACGCCGGTCACGGGATAAATTATTCGAACGTTCGGCTGTTGATAGCAAACCCGCACTGGAACGAATTCAACATTGGTCATTCGATTGTCTCGCGCGCAGTTTCAATCGGTCTTGAAAATGCAGTTCGTCAGATGCTGGAACGCTTGAAGAGCTGAAGACGATTCTTGCGAATGTCGAAGTTCGAAGGAAACCCGACGGTGACCCGGGTATCGTTGCGTTGCGAACGTCCGATTGATGCCAAATGATTACAAAGTGAAGCTGGAAGTTTTCGAGGGTCCACTCGACCTGCTCCTCTATCTGATCAGGAAGGATGAGGTCGATATTTACGATGTTTCGCTCGAACGAATCACCAGCCAGTACCTCGAGTATCTGGAAACGTTTCGGATGCTAGACCTTGAGATCGCCGGAGAGTTTGTCGTTATGGCAGCAAACCTAATCTACATCAAAAGCCGTAATCTCTTGCCGGTCCACCAACAGCCTCCGGATGACGAGGCAGAGGAAGAGGATCCGCGCTGGGATCTCATCCGGCAATTGATCGAGTACAAGAAGTTCAAGGACGCCGCATTTCAGCTTCACCACCGGGAATTGCTGCAGGAAGGTTTAATCGTCCGGGTCCCGGAAAAACCTGAATTCGAAGATCCCGGAACGTTACTCAAATCCGAAGTCGGAATCTTCGATTTGATCAACGCCTTTCAAAAGGTGCTAAAAAAAATCGAGCTGAAGCGCGAAGATCTTCGCGAGATTTTTGAGGAAAGCTTCACGGTCTCGGACAAAATTGATTTCATCATGCGCACCATTGGGTGCCAAAGACTGATTACATTTTTCGATCTTTTCGAGAAGGCAGCGAGTCGGACCGAGATTGCGGTGACGTTTCTGGCATTGCTGGAACTCATTCGCATGAACCAGATCCGCGTCTTTCAGGACGGACTATTTGCCGAAATCGAAATCCGCGGCGTTTTGAATTGAGAAAGAGAGTGCTTAGCGAGCCTTAGCGAAAGCCCGAAAATGAAATGAACCGCAGATTGCACAGATTTCAAATTCCGATAAAACTGCACTAATGTCCTGTCCTCGAAATAACAGGTATTTCGGGGATAGCACACTATTCTCGGGATTCGAACCATGGTCACCCTGAAAGCAGTCGTTGAAGCCCTGCTTTTCGCATCGCAGAAGCCGCTTTCGCTGAAGGAAATCGCGGCGGCCCTGTCGTCAGCGGCAGAATACTTTGAAGAAGGGCCGGAGGTGGCGTTCGCCAAGATCAAGGAGACAGAGATAACCGAATCCTTAGACACGTTGAAGAATGAATATTCGGAGCTGGGCCGTGCCTTCAACCTGGTTGAACAAGTCTCCGGCTGGGTGCTGGTCAGCCGAATCGAATACCAGGTTTGGGTACGACAGCTGTTTCCGGAAATGCGACCAACGCGCCTGAGCGCACCGGCGCTCGAAACGTTGGCAATCATCGCTTACCGCCAACCGATCACGAAAGCCGATGTCGAGGCGATTCGCGGAGTCACCGTGGACGGGGTGATGCAGAAGCTGCTCGATGCCGGATTAGTGAAAATCAATGGACGCGCGGATGTTCCTGGCCGCCCGCTGGTGTACGTCACCACCCAGCATTTTATGGAGCATTTCGGGCTCAAGAATTTAGATGAACTGCCAAACGCATCCGAACTCAGAGAGGTCGCATTGCCGAAAGCTGTCGCGCCGGCGGAGCGCCGCCTTGAGCCGAGCGTCGAAACGAGCAATCCGTCGGACTCCAAACTGGAGAACAATGAGCATGGAGAAGTCGAAATTGTCCCTGGAGCTGATTCGAAAGCAAATTGACGAGGTTGACACCAAATTGCTGGAGCTATTGAATCAGCGTGCGGATCTCGTCCACGAAGTCGGCGTCCTGAAGAAAGAATCCGGCCTTAACATTTACGCTCCTGAACGCGAAGAAGCTCTGCTCCAAGGGCTCGAGCGAAAAAACGATGGGCGGCTTCCGGCAACAGCGATTCGCGCCATTTATCGGGAGATCATGTCAGCGGCGCTGGCGCTGGAGAAAGGGTTGATCATTGCGTATCTAGGTCCTCAAGCAACATGGTCACACCAGGCTGCGCGCGCCAAATTCGGAGCATCGGTCGATTACTCCCCGCAGGCCAACATCGGTGACGTGTTCGACCAGGTTGCGAGACGTCGAGCCGATTACGGCGTGGTGCCGATCGAGAATTCCGTCGAAGGCGCAGTCAACCACACCCTGGACCTCTTCATGGATTCCGAGTTGAAGATTTGTGCGCAGATTCTGCTTCGAATCGAAAATAATCTTCTATCGAATGAACCGAAAGAAAAGATCACCAGGATCTATTCTCACCCCCAGGTGTTCGGCCAATGCCGGAAATGGCTCAAAGCGAATGCCCCCGAGCTGGAATGGATCGAAGTCTCGAGTACGACAAAAGCCGCAGAACAAGCTTCTCGAGAACCGGGTGCTGCGGCGCTGGCCGGCGCGATGGCCGCGGAGGTGTACGGATTGGAAATTCTAGAGCGATCAATCCAGGATAGCCCGAATAATACCACGCGCTTTCTGGTGATCTCTCACGACACCTGTCCTCCCACCGGCGCAGATAAGACATCCCTGATGTTCTGTGTTCAGGATCGGGTCGGTGCTCTCTACTCGGCAATCGAGCCATTCAATCGACTTAAGCTGAGCATGAGCAAGATCGAGAGCCGGCCGTCCAAGCGCAAGAACTGGGAATACTTTTTCTTTGTCGATATCGAAGGCCACTGTGATGACGAACTAGTCAAGAGCGCCATCAGCGAGCTAGAGAAGCACTGCACATTCGTGAAGGTGCTCGGAAGTTATCCGCAGACGGACGCGGTGGGCGGTTGAGGTTTGATCTTGTAATCTGTGGTTTACCTCTTCTCTTCGGTTCTCAGGAATAACGCCAGCCGCGGATGTTGGGAATCCGTCCCAAACCCTCCTGATTCAACGGCCAACATAAATTGCTTCATCCGGCCAGTCGGCTTTCATTAAGCCATTCTTCATGTTCACCAGCGGCAAGTAGTTTCGCATCACGCGGACAGGCGACAGAATCCGCACGGTAGAGATTTCTTCGATCAATTCCTTGCCGTGATTTTCCAGAAGTGTCGGGATCAACTCTTCATGCATCCGCTGCACGATATCGACGTCGCTATCGCCGTCGATATAAAGCAAGAGCGCTACTTTGCCATCGATCTCCGCGATGTGACTTTCAAAAACTCTTTCCGTGAACACCGTGTTGCTCGGCTCCATTTTGATATCGTCCACAAGTTGCTTATATGTAATACCGACGCCGAACTTGATGATGTAAAGATGGCGCGCAGTAAACTGATGAGCGCCGTTGGCGGAGAGGTCGACGTTTGCGTAGTACGATAGAATCCCCTCCTGCTCCAATCGCTGTCGCTTCCGGCTGACGGTGCGCACGTTGACCCCTGTTAATTCTCCAACTCCGTTGTCCGATTCGCGCGGGTCCCGAATCAGGTGACGGATGATCGCCTTTTCTTGCTCATCTAGAATTCTCATGGCAGTATCCCCTCAACCAGGCTCGAAAGGGAAGCATGGGCACCCCCCCGAACCGGCTCTGTGCAATTGTTCTCCGTAACAGAGGGCACAAATTATTCGAGGAACTTCTTTTGGGCGACTAAAATTTGTCGGTACTCTATGGAATCTCGTCTTGAATCATTCATCTGAACTCTTAATGTCAACAGGCTTTCCGTCATGAATCACGCAATCACGCAAGCGCTCAAAGGCATTCCGGACTCCCTCTACCGGCCGGAGGAGGAACACGATTCGTGTGGAGTAGGCTTCGTTGCGGCGATCAACGGTGAACGATCCAACCGCGTGCTGCGACACGGGCTCACCTCGAAGTGCAACATGGCACACCGCGGAGCGATGGACGCGGATGCGAAGACCGGAGATGGTTCGGGCGTAATGACGCAGATTCCGTACAAACTCTTTCGCAAAGAGGTGACCAGACTCGGACACACGCTCTACAATGATACAGACTTGGGTGTCGGGTTTGTGTTCCTGCCGCACGACAACGCCTACGCGCAAGCGCGAGCCAAAGCGGTCATCGAAGAGGTTTTAGAGGAGCGTGAACTGTTCCAGTTCGGCTGGCGAGAAGTCCCACTCAATGTCCTCGTGCTAGGCGAAAAGGCGCAGCGGACCATGCCGCGAATCGAGCAGGTGCTGATTGGCCGGCCAGCCGGGATGAGCGATGACGAATATGAACGCCGGCTGTTTCTGGCCCGAAACGAAATCGAGGCGCGGGCGCATCTCGATAACATTAAAAATTTTTATATCGCTTCATTTTCGCACCGGGTAATTGTCTACAAAGGGTTGTTAACCGCGGTGTCGCTCGAGAAATTCTATCGGGATCTCGCTAATCCGGAGTTCGAAACCGCCATCTGCCTTTACCACGAACGGTACAGCACCAATACATTTCCAACATGGCCTCTGAGCCAACCGTTCCGCGTTCTTGGGCACAACGGCGAGATCAACACGATTCGCGGCAACCGCAACTGGATGCACGCGCGGGAATCGGAGTTGGAGGCGGAAATCTGGGGCGAAAATATTAATCTGCTGAAACCGATTATCCAACCTGGAGGATCGGATTCTGCCAGTCTGGATAACGCGATGGAAGTGCTCATGCTCTCCGGGCGCGACATTTTGCATGCGATGACGATGCTGGTGCCGCCTGCGTGGCGCTCCGACGAAAAAATGGACCCTGAGCTCAAGGCTTACTACGAGTATCACCGTTGTTTCACCGAACCTTGGGACGGTCCAGCAGGACTTATATTCAGCAACGGAATCGTCGTCGCTGCTTGCCTCGATCGAAATGGACTGCGCCCGGCGCGCTACAAAATTACGGAAGACGGCCTTGTCAGTCTCGGCTCCGAGGTTGGTTGCAACGAAATCGATGATGCAAAGGTCATCGAGAAAGGGCGGCTTGCACCAGGCGAGATGATCGCGGTCGATACCCACGCGGGCAAACTGTTACGGGACACCGAAATCAAGAAACAGCTTTCGGCCCGAAAGCCTTACTTGCAGTGGATCCGAACGCATTTGCTCCGGCTGCAGGAAATTGCCGGTAAACGAATTCCCGAGCCTGCGGAGGAATTGGATATCCTGGAATTGACCCGGCTGCAGGTAGCATTCGGATACACGAGTGAAGAACTTGACATGGTTCTGAAACCGATGCTCAAGGAGGGCCAGGAAGCGCTCGGATCGATGGGCGATGACACGCCGCTGGCTGTTCTTTCTTTGCAGCCAAGGTTGCTTTACACCTACTTCAAACAACTCTTCGCGCAGGTGACCAACCCGCCGATCGATCCGATCCGCGAAAAACTGGTGATGTCCCTGGCAACACTGATGGGATGGCGCCGTAATTTGCTCGGGGCGACAGCTGAGCATGCGAAAATGGTGCACTCGGATTCGCCAGTGTTGCTCCAGCACGAGCTCGATGCCTTGAGATCGATCCGGGAGTCGGAGCACAAATCGGCGACCATCTCTGTCCTGTGGAACGTTGCGGACGGCGTGGAAGGCATCGAGGAGGCCGTGAATCGGATCTCTGCGGATGCTGAACGCGCCATCGATGATTCGGCGCGATTGATTATTCTTTCGGACCGAGGCGTGGATGCCGATCACATTGCCATCCCGATGCTGCTCGCCACCGCAGCCGTGCATCATCATTTAACCCGGATCGGGAAACGAATGAAGTGCAGCATCATTTGCGACACGGGTGAAGCTCGGGATGTGCATCAAATTGCGTGTCTGATCGGATACGGCGCCAGCGCAGTCTGCCCATACGTCGCGTACGGGACAGTTCGAGAACTGCTTGAGAAAGGTAAGCTCGGAGAGACTGCGACGTACGAAAAGATGATCCAAAACTACAAAGGTGCGATCGAGAAAGGGTTGCTGAAGATCATGTCAAAAATGGGCATCTCGGTCGTGGACAGTTATCGAGGCGCACAGATTTTTGAAGCGATCGGAATAAGCACTGAGCTGACCGAGAGATGTTTTACCGGAACGCCCTCCAAAATTGCCGGCATTGGTCTAAAAGAGATCGCCACGGAGACGCTGACAAGGCACAGACTGGCATATTCGAAGCCGTTACCAGAACAAGACAAGACACTCGATCTGGGTGATCCCGGGTATTACCGGTTCCGTCGGCAGGGCGAGCAGCATGCGGTCACGCCGCAGGTGATCAAGAGCTTCCATGCGTTTGTTAAGTCGAACAAGCAAGAGGACTACAAAACGTACGTCGAAGCGGTCAAAGCGGTCCGGCCAAACACGCTCCGGGATCTGTTGGAACGAATTCCCACGAACAAACTACCTATTCCGCTTGAGGAAGTGGAACCGATCGAAGAGATCCGACGTCGATTTACCACCGCTGGCATGTCTCTTGGTGCACTAAGCCCGGAAGCGCACGAGTGCCTCGCCATCGCGATGAATCAGATCGGCGGGAAATCCAACTCAGGTGAAGGGGGTGAGGACCCGCAACGTTTTCATCGCCGCAAAAACGGTGATTGGCCAAATAGCGCGATTAAGCAAATCGCTGCGGGCCGCTTTGGCGTTACCGCCGCTTATCTCGCAAGCGCGAAGGAGATCGAGATCAAGATGGCTCAAGGCGCTAAGCCGGGCGAAGGGGGACAGTTACCGGGCCACAAGGTCACCGAACTGATTGCGCGTCTGCGAAAAAGCACACCCGGCGTGGCATTAATCTCTCCGCCGCCGCATCATGATATCTATTCGATCGAGGATCTAGCGCAATTGATTTACGATCTGAAACAGGTCAATCCGCGGGCAAAAATCTGCGTTAAACTGGTCGCGGAGGCGGGCGTCGGAACGATTGCCGCCGGCGTCGCGAAGGCGCATGCCGATATCATTTTGATCAGCGGCCATGAGGGAGGCACAGGCGCCTCGCCTCTCAGTTCAATCAAAAATGCGGGGAGCGCTTGGGAGCTGGGAATTGCGGAAGCGCACCAGGTCTTGATGCTGAACGGCTTGCGCAATCGCATCATTCTCCGCACGGACGGCGGTCTCCGAACCGGAGAAGACATTATCTTTGCGGCATTGCTGGGCGCCGAAGAATTTAATTTCGGGACGACCGCGCTGATTGCCTCTGGGTGCGTCTATGTGCGGCAGTGCCACCTGAATACCTGTCCAGTCGGCGTGGCGACTCAGGACGAGCGTCTGCGCGCGAAATTCAAGGGCAAGCCTGAATATGTGGTGAACTACTTCAATGGAGTCGCCGAAGAGGTACGAGCGATCATGGCGGAAATGGGTCTTCCAAGTTTCACCGATCTGGTTGGGCGTGTGGAATATCTGCGCCAGCGATACATTCCGGATCATTGGAAGGCAAACAAAGTCAATCTGAGCCGATTGCTGGTGAATGTCGCGAAAGATGACGATTCACAGCCGCGGCACAATACGTGGGAACGAAATGATCCGCAGCCCGGAAGGCGGCTCGACGATTCGATCCTGCAGGATGCGCGTGAAGCGGTGAACGACCAATTGCCGATCACGCTTTCTTACCGCGTTAAGAACACCAATCGCGCGGTTGGAACCAAGCTTTCGGGAGAGATTGGTTATCTCTGGGGCGAGCAAGGCCTCCCGGAAGGAACGATCGAATTGGAACTGCGCGGTAGCGCAGGTCAAAGCCTCGGAGCGTTTCTGAGTCCCGGCGTCAAAATCACCTTGACCGGTGAAGCGAACGACTACGTCGGCAAGGGCATGGGAGGCGGTGAAATCGTCGTGAAACCACCCACCGATCGGAAATATGTCGCGCATGAAAATTCGATCGTCGGGAATACCTGCCTGTACGGAGCGACTGGTGGAGAATTTTTCGCGGCAGGCCGCGCCGGAGAGCGTTTTTGCGTGCGGAACTCAGGCGTGACAGCCGTGATCGAGGGGGTTGGCGATCACGGCAGTGAGTATATGACTGGCGGCGTTCTTTTGGTCTTGGGAAGTACCGGCAAAAACTTTGGCGCTGGCATGACCGGCGGAGTCGCGTACGTGTTGGATCTGGACGATTCGTTCCCGCTGAAGTTGAATCCGGAACTGGTTTCGCTTGAGCGGCTCGAAGCCGAGGCGGATATCGTCTCTGTAAAGAAGCTCGTCTATAAGCATCTTGAGCGCACAGAAAGTGACCGCGCCAAAGAGATCCTCGGAGATTGGCATCGGTATGAGCCAAAATTCTGGAAAATTCGCCCAATTCATATTCCGACAGCTCCGAAACTGGCTCTTGTCCCGATCACCGCCGTAGCGGAGACGCCTGCAACGAAGAGTTAGGGTATGGAAATCACAACCCAACTTGCGCTGTTCCTCGCGAACAAGCCGGGCACACTCGCCGCCGTTTGCGATGCCTTGGCCGAAGAGGAGATTAATATCTTCGGTTTAACAATTTCGGACACAGTGGATCACGCTGTTGTACGAATGGTCGTCAGCGATCACAAACGAGCCTTATCGATTTTTGAGGAACACGGCACGCTCGTCCTGGAAAATGAAGTTCTGATGCTTGAGCACGATAACGAACCGGGAACGCTCTCCAGGATCGCGAAAAAGCTCGCCGCGGAAAAAGTCAACATCGAGTACGCGTACGGCGCGACCGCACCGAATGCGCAAAAAGGGATCCTCATCTTCAGGCCGAATAACCTGAAGAAAGCGTTCGAAATCCTGAGTTAGCTCAAACCAAACCAGTGCATCGTCTCATAGGTAGGAGGCAGCGGTATGCCTCCTACTTATGAGACGATGCACTGGTTTGTGTTTAGCGCCCTTCCTACGGCCCGAAGGGCCATGATAACTCAGCCCAGGGTTTACCCCATTGGCGTTAAGATAACGTGCAGGTTGACGCAAGATGCCCCGGCGCAGGTAGGGCGAAGCTCCGCCTGAGCCGGGGCTTGCCGGTTGGCCTCGCCTAACAAGATCAGCCCCATAACTTCTCGCACGGCAATTGATCATTTAACGGCTCCGAACAAGGTGTTGAATTTGCGCGGCACGCATTTTCTTTCTGACGATGCCAATGACCGCGCAATATGGGGTAAACCCTATGCTTTCTTGGTCCTTCGGGCCGCAGAGAACCACGCTAAACACAAACGTCCTTTAGCGCCAATCCGCTACTTTTTCTCAGTCGTTCTCTTGGACTCGGGCTTCGTCTCTGCGCCCGGTTGGTCGACAAATTCAATGTAGGCCATCGGCGCGGAGTCGCTTTGTCTCGGACCAAGTTTCACGATCCGACAATAGCCCCCCTGCCGACGCGCGGTCCGAGGCGCCAGCTCGGCAAACAATCTTTGGACTGCTTCTTTCTGCCGCAGAAACGAAAAGGCCACGCGACGAGCATGGAGATCGCCCCGTTTGCCCAGAGTGATCATCCTTTCGGCGAAAGGACGGACAGCCTTTGCTTTCGCCAAAGTGGTCTTGATTCGATTGTACTCGATAAGGCTGCAGACCTGGTTCGCCAGCAATAGATTCCGATGCTCGGATTTGCGGCCCAATTTGATCGTCTTTTTTGCGTGGCGCATAGATTTTTACAGAGAGACCAGTTTTCCCTCATCGCTCCGTTCGCCGCCCATCGGAGGTTCAACCAATCCCGATTCAAATTTCATTCCGAGACTCAGTCCAAGCTGTTGCAATTTCTCTTTGATCTCGTTCAGCGATTTTTTCCCGAAGTTACGATACTTCAGCATCTCGGCCTCTGTCTTCATTGCTAACTGACCCACGGTCGTAATATTGGCGTTGTTCAAGCAGTTTGCGGCACGCACCGAGAGTTCAATTTCATTCACGCTCATGTTAAGGAGTTTTTTGAGCCGGGTGTTCTCCTGGCTGACTTCCTCAGGCGTTTCATCAAACTCGACCTGGCTGTCGTCGTAATTCACGAACACATCCAGATGATGTCGCAGGATAGCGGAAGCCTGGAGAAGCGCATCGTCCGGAGTGATCCGCCCGTCCGTCCAGATTTCCAAAACCAACTTATCGTAGTCGGTCCGCTGGCCAACGCGGGTATTTTCGACGCTGTACTTCACCCGAATCACCGGCGAAAAAATCGAATCGATCGGGATAACCCCGATCGGCATGTCGGCACGTTTGTTCTCGTCTCCCGTGAAAAATCCGCGCCCAACGCGGACGTCAAACTCGGCTTCGAACTTCTGCCGCTTGTCGATCGTGCAGATGATCTGATCAGTGTTTAAGACATCGATCCCCTGGATGGTCTGGATGTCACCGGCAGTGACCTGTCCCTCCTTGTTGACATTGATCGTGACCGTTCGCGGCTCATGGTCGACCGCCTTGAACTTTATCTTTTTCAGATTGAGGATCATGTCGGTCACGTCCTCCACGATCCCTGGCAGGGATGCAAATTCATGTTGCGCCCCGGTGATTCGAACGGAGGTGATCGCTGCACCTTCCAGAGAGGAGAGCAGGACACGCCGCAGACAGTTGCCGACTGTGTGGCCGTATCCGGCTTCAAACGGTTCTGCGATAAACTTGGTGTAAGTTTCGGTTGCGGTGGCCTCGTCTTTTGTGAGGCTCTTCGGCATCTCGAAACGACCTAAACGAACGGACATATGCATCTTATCTTTTCTTAGCCGGGTTTCCCCTGGCGCGTGCGATTGCAGGCCAAGCGGCCGCAACCCAGGGACCAACGGCAGTTCTGGCTCGCGCGGAGCGTGCAATCAGCCACAGGCGACTGGGTATGTCAAGGTGAATCGCCCCCGGTGCCCGAGTCAAGCACACCACGCGTCGACACCGCTTCCGCCCCAACATGCCAAATTCCGGCTATACCGCCGCCGCAATGGCTTTTCCCACTTCCGCTGTCGACGCGGACCCGCCGATGTCCCGCGTTTTGGGTCCGCTTTCCAGCACCTTTTCAATCGCGTTGACGATTGCTCCGGCGGCATCATGCTCGCCAAGATGATCGAGCATCATTGCCCCGGACCAGATCTGACCGATCGGATTGGCGATCCCTTTGCCGGCGATATCAGGCGCCGACCCGTGCACCGGCTCGAACATCGAAGGAAAAACGCGTTCCGGATTGAGATTCGCTGATGGAGCGATGCCGATGGTCCCCGTGCACGCCGGACCGAGGTCTGAGAGGATGTCTCCGAAAAGATTCGAACCGACCACGACATCAAACCAGTCGGGATGCAAGACGAAGTGGGCTGTCAGGATGTCGATATGAAACTGGTTTGTCTTTATCAGGGGATATTCAGCGCTGATCACCTTAAATCGCTCATCCCAGAACGGCATGGTGATCGTGATCCCGTTCGATTTGGTCGCCGAAGTCACCTGTTTTTTTGTTCGTTTGGAGGCGGTCTCGAAGGCGCACCGCAAAATTCGGTCGACTCCCCGCCGTGTGAAAACGGATTGTTGGGTCGCAAACTCGAACTCGGTGCCTTCAAACATCCGTCCGCCCACGGCTGAGTATTCTCCTTCGTTATTCTCGCGAACGATGATGAAATCGATATCGCCATAGTCTCGATTCCGCAACGGCGATTGGATTCCCGGCATCAATTTCACCGGGCGAACATTCGCATATTGCTCGAAGACGCGACGAATCGGAATCAACAGACCCCAGAGTGAGATATGATCGGGGACGCCAGGGAATCCAACAGCGCCCAGAAAAATTGCGTCATGATGCCGAATCTGGTCGAGACCGTCTTCGGGCATCATGCGGCCGGTCTCCTTATAAAAAGCGCAACTCCAGGGGAACTCTTGCCACTCAAATTGAACGCCGGCTTTCGCGGCCGCCGCATCGATGACCCGAATCCCTTCAGGGACAACCTCTTGACCAATTCCGTCGCCCGGAACCGCCGCAATTCGATATTTCTTCATTTAGTGTCGAGAATAGATAGCGAAATCGGTCCTCCATCGCAACGGTTCCGTTGCTGGCTATTCGGCGAAAAAGAGTAATGTAGAATCACCTTATCTCGTTTATGCCGTCTCTTGCGGAAGTCTTTATTTTCGACGCCATTCGGACCCCGCTTGGACGCGGGAAATCGACGGGCAAGCTCCATACTCAGACCCCGCTGCGCCTTGTCGGCTCTCTTTTGCGGGAACTTAGCCGCAGATTTCCCCGGGTCACAGAGCTCACCGATGAAGTTATACTCGGATGTTGTGAACAGTATAACGATCAAGGTGGCAATCTGGCCAGATCAAGCGCGCTGCAAGCCGGTTACCCGGTAACAACTCCCGGCTTCATGGTGTCGCGATTCTGCGGCTCCGGCTTGGACGCCGTCAATACCGCCGCGGCGAAAGTGATGTCAGGCCAGGCGGACTTGATCATCGCGGGCGGAGTCGAAATGCTTTCGCTTTTCTCGATCTTCGGTTCAGGAGGTCCGATGATTTCCGACGTGTCTTTCAGAGATGCCAATGTCCAGATTCCGCAGGGTCTATCCGCCGATCTGATCGCGACTTTGCATCGATACGCCCGGAACGACGTTGACGCTCTTGGAGCAAGATCCCAGCAACGCGCACGCGCGGCATGGAGCGACGGCTTTTTTAACGATCTGGTCGTTCCGATCACCGACGAGAACGGCGATCCAGTTCTCACGCGAGACGAACTGGTACGGGATAATGTAACCACTGAGAGTCTGGCGAAACTGGCACCCGCGTTTGCGAGAACCGGGGAAGACTTTCGCGATTATATCCGGTTGCGATATCCGCAGGTCTCGAAGGTTCGCCACGTTCATCACGCCGGCAACTCTTCCGGGATCGCGGACGGCGCGGCCGTCGTGTTGATCGGAAACGGACGAATCGCGGAACAACTTGGACGGGCGCCTAAAGGAAGAATTTTGTCGACGGCAAGTGCCGCGGACGATCCCTGCATCATGCTGACCGCCCCTGCAGCCGCCACCGGCAAAGCGCTCGATCGAGCCGGCCTGACCGTAGCCGACATCGATCTTTTCGAGGTCAACGAGGCGTTTGCCTCAGTCGTCTTATATTTCATGGATAAGACGAAAGCGCCGCTCGACCGAATCAACGTTGACGGCGGCGCGATTGCGATGGGCCACCCAGTCGGGGCGACCGGCGCGGTCTTGATCGGCACGCTGGTCAATGAAATGCACAGGCGAAATGTTGAACACGGCGTCGTGACAATGTGCACCGGGTTAGGCATGGGGGTTGCAACGGTCATTCGGCGAGCATGAATCCAGAAAGCAACGCTCGAATTTTGTGCGAACGACCTTTGGACTCGGAGGTCGCCGATCGCATCGAGGCAGCGCTCTCCGACCCTGCGATTAACGGTCTGCTGATCGAATTTCACTGCCGCCCGGAAACGGAAAGGATCGAGATCGATCAGATTTTGGCCGACGACCCGGTGATTGACCGACTGCGCGCCTTGATCCGGCAGATGGAGCAAAGTCCAAAGGTCGTCGCCGCCCTTGTGTCAGAATCGATCGGCGGGCTGCAGCTTGAAATTGCTTTGGCGTGTCATGTGCGCTTCGCAAGCGCCGGACCGATTCGCCTGGATTTTCCCTGGCTCAAATATGGCCTGATGCCGGTACTTGGAGGGACACAACGGCTTCCCAGGCTCTGCGGAATCGACTTGGCGGCGGGACTTTTGTTACAGGCCGAGAAAATGAGTGTCTCGGAAGGGGTTGCGGCGGGATTACTTGTGTTGGAGGATCACAGCCTGCCCGAGGCCGCTATGGCGTGGGCCGAGGCCCATCCAAAGCCCGGACAACCATGGGACAGGGTTCCTCAAGAGCTCTCGTTAACCTTTTCTCAAAGCTTGTTGAATCGCCAACTTTTCGAAAAGATCTATCTGAAGCTCCGACGCCGATTCACTCCGGAGGAAGCGGCACCCAACGCCATCCTCCGATGTCTCCAGGACGGGCTTGAACGATCGATTGACGCTGGTATTCGCCTCGAAGCTGAGCAGTGGTCCGTTGTGCGGCGTGCACCGTCGACCTTGAATCGGATGAACACTCTCCATCGAGCGCGGCAAAAGGCGCGCCATAGAGTCATGAACCAGCACGCCCCGATCGAACGCATCGGCGTGCTTGGCGCCGGATTGATGGGAACTGGGATTGCATACACAGCTGCTCGGGCCGGGTACGAAGTTCTTGTCGTAGACGTCTCTCACGAAGCTTCCGAGCGTTCTCTTCAGCGCATGAAGAAGATCGCTGAACAAGACGCGAAGTCCGGTTTGTTGAAGGAGAAGACACCAGCCGACTTGTTGAACCGGGTTCGTTGGGCCCCGGAAATCGCCGTCCTCGCGCGGTGCGACTTTATCGTCGAAGCCATTTTTGAGCGCGCGAACTTGAAGAAAGCCAAAATCGCAGAGATTGCAGGGTTCGCCGATCCCGCAGCGACAATCGCTTCAAACACGACGACGCTTCCGATCTCGGACCTTGCGCTGGCGTGCAGCGGTCCGGAACGATTTCTTGGAACACACTTTTTTGCTCCGGTGGATCGAATGGAACTTCTGGAGATTGTCGTTGGAGAAAAAACGGCTCCTGAAGCGATCAACAGAGCGCTGCTCCTCGCAAAGGCACTCGAGAAGACGCCGATCATTGTGCGAGATGGTCCGGGATTTTTTACCAGCAGAGTCGTCGCCGCCTATCTGCAGGAAGCCCTTTTCATGGTTCGTGAAGGGATTCCTCCATGGATGATCGATAATGTCGCCCGAAACGCCGGCATGATTCTTGGCCCTCTGACTGTGGCTGATCTGATGGGGCTCGACCTGTTGGTCGATATTTTCGAAAGCTTAGCCAGACACCGACGGGGCTCGGCGAGAGACGCCGGGGAGAGCATCCAGATCCTGAGGGAATTTACGAGTCAGTCACGTTTGGGACGGAAAAGTGGTGCCGGTATTTACGAGTACGACTCTCGCCAGGAGCGAGTCGATCCGACCGGATCTGTTAATTTGTTTGCGCCGATGACCCACGAACCCGCTCCGGACGAGATCGAAAGCCGCTTATTCGTGATTCAAACAATCGAGGCGCTGCACGCGATGGGAGAGGGCATTATTGAAGACGCTGCAATGGCCAACCTGGCCTCCGTGCTGGGATGGAGTTACCCGGCAAGTCGCGGTGGCGTCATGACTTACCTCGATCTCATCGGCCGGGAAGAGTTCGAACGGATTCGGTCTCGTTTGCAGGAGAAGTTCGGTAGCCGATTTGCGAAGCCGGAGTAGTGCCTCCGAAGGAACCGAAATCATCACGGTTGCGCATGCTGCGCCTTGTATCAGAGATTTTTCTTCGAGAAAATCGCAACGCCTTCTTATATTGAGGGCTTAAGCATGATCCAACGTGATTATCTGATCGTCGGCGGTGGCGTGGGTGGGGCCAGCGTCTGCGACTCACTCCGCCAATACGACACCAAGGGCTCGGTCACCCTTGTCTGCAGCGAACCATACCTTCCTTATCAACGACCGCCGTTGTCGAAGTCTTTTCTGAAGGATGCCGGCATCTCTTTCGACAACTTGGTCGAAAAACCAGAGGATTGGTACAAGAAAAAGGGGATCGAAGTACGACTTGGGACGTACGTGCGCGAATTCAACATCGAACGTCGCCTTGCAGTCCTCGAGAACGGCCAAACCATCGAGTTTCGCAAGGCATGCCTGGCAACCGGGAGCCGAGCGAGACGCCCCCAAGTGGCAGGCGCGAACCTTGGCAACGTTGTTTATCTCAGAAGCTTCCGAGACGCCCTCGCGATCCGGGAAATCCTTTTAAGCGAGAAACATGTGGTTGTCGTTGGATCAGGGTTTCTGGGGGCGGAAGTCTCCTCCTTTCTAACCAACTCCGGCGCGAAGCTGAGCCTGCTGAGCCGAGACAAGGTTATCTGGCAGGATCTGCTCGACCCTGAGAGCGCACAGTGGCTGACCGATTCCTATCTGGAGGCCGGAATTCAATTGCTCCTCAGTGAAAATCTGAATGGATTCGAAGGGAAAACAGTGATCAAAAACATCCAAACTAAAAGCGGGATGCGATTTCCGGCCGGGCTCGCGGTGGTTGCAATCGGAACCGAACCCAACCTGCAACTGGTGGCAAACACCCCGCTGAGCAGCCCGAGCGGATGTCCTGTCAATGAGTACCTTGAGACAGACGAAAAAGGGATCTATGCGGTGGGGGACATCGCGCTTTATCCTGATCGCATTTATGGGGGTGCCAAGCGGACAACAAACATTGAAATGACCCGGCTGCAAGGTCTCACCGCCGGAGCGAATCTGAGCGGACGCAAACGCCAGAAATTTGAAGGCGTCCCGACTTGTTCCAGCCAGGTCCTGGGAATGCACTTCGATTTTGTCGGCGATTTTAGTACGCCGCATTTGCTCGCAGAGATTGAAGGGAGCAGAGAAAAGAGAAATTTTATCGCGCGCTATCGACGGGGTGAGACCCTTATCGCCGCGGTGCTCTGCGATCGTCCTTCCGACGAGCTCGCAGCGATCCAGGAAGAAGTGAAAACGAGCGTGTTGTCCCGCACGAAGAGATAGCCGCGGAGGTTCTCTGCCATCGTGTTCCTCCTCGTGAACAAATCGGGGTAGGATCCCTCGGGCGTAAAAGACATAGAGGACGAAATCGAGTTCGATCGCAATTACAGAACACTTAGAAGACGGTGGGGACGCCTTCCTCCATGACAACGACTTTTTCCTCAAGATGGGAACGTTTGATGGCTGCGCGCAACCGGTTCAGAGGCTCGTCCGGAGGCTCGAAACTCAAGCGAAATGATCCGTAATGCATCGGGACCATGATCCGCGCGTTCAACTCCGCAAAAGCCTGGATCGCTTGCTCAGGGTTCATGTGCACTTCGCGCAGGCTTGGCGGATCGTAAGCTCCAATCGGTAACAAGGCGATCTCCGTCGGCAATCGCCGGCCGATCTCGGCAAAGCCAGGAAAATAGGCGCTATCCCCACAGTGAAAGATTGTTCTGGTGCCAAGTTTCAAATGAAATCCGCCGAACCCACGATGTCGATCGTGGAGGACGCGGGCGCCCCAATGATGGCACGGGGTCAGCGTGACCCCGATTTCTCCGATGTTCAGTGTCTGCCACCGATCCAGTTCGTGGACCCGATTGAATCCGAGGTCCTGCACTAAATTCCCAACCCCGTGCGGGACGATGATAGGCTGAAATGCAGAGATCCGTCGGAGAGTTCGCCTGTCCAGATGATCGAAATGGGCGTGCGTCACAAGAACGAGGTCGATCGCGGGCAGGCAATGCAACGAGACGCCCGGACGCCGAATCCGCTTAATGACCTTCAGCCAGAGCGACCAGATCGGATCCACCAGGAGATTTAATCCCCGCCAACCGATCAAAAACGAGGCATGACCAATCCAGGTCAAACAAATCTGTTCGGGTTCGAGCTCGGGAAATTCTGGTCGCTGGGCTATTCCCTTTCGGCGGGTAAAGAGAGACGGCAGGTAGACTTCGGTAATAAAATTTCGCCGAAGCCAGCCCTTGCCAGGTTTTAAGCTGACGCGGTGCCCTTGATTCCCGGAGATATTCGACACGACACACAAGTCATTATTGATTTGTGCCACAATGGCAAATCCCAGATCGCAGTTTTCCGATAAATCTCGCTTGCGCGACAAGATGCGTGAACGCCTGAAGCAACTGTCTGAAAACGAACGGCAAATGCGCTCTCTGCTGATTTGCGAAAAGCTACTCCCCCTTTTTTCCGGCAAGAACAGTCTCGCCTTGTTTGCTCCGAGACTGGCTGAGCCGGACCTGGACCTCTTGTGGGACCTTGGCCTCGTCGAGCATCCGCTCGTCAGCTATCCACGGTGCCGAGGCAACCGCCTTTCGTTCCACCCGGTCTCGGCGCTTTCAGAACTTGTACCCGGGCGATTTGGAATTCTCGAACCGACACCAGGCCGAAGTCCGGAACGGCTGGATCTCATTGTTGTGCCTGGATTGGCTTTCACAGCCGAAGGGAACCGGCTCGGTCGTGGCGGAGGCTTTTACGACAGATTTCTCTCCACGATCCCTGAGACTACGTTCAAGATCGGTGTCTGTTTTGAGTTTCAACGGGTTTCCAAGATTCCTCATGAACCTCACGACGTGAAGATGGACGCTGTCGTGTGCGCGTAGGAAAAGGGTGAGGGCTCTTTCCCGGTACAGCCTACGAATCCGTCGGCACTTCCATCTTGAATTGGGGGATCCGCACCACAAACGGCGACCCCTCATCTGTGAGGCCGATGAACGCGCCTTCCGCCTGGCTATCCAAACCGATCACGTGATAGCTGTTGTAAGAGAACCGTTCTCCCGGGCGCAGACGCGGGTACTCGCCGACCACACCGTCACCTTCGACCACAATCTTCTGGCCGACTCGGTCGGTAATGACCCATTTCCGGCCTCTGATCGTGACTGTTTCGACGGATTGATTGTCGATCGTGATAAAGTAAACGAATGGGTAAGGCCGGTCCGGTGGCGCCTCGAGTGACGGCATGTAGACAATCTTGTCAATGATCACGCGAAGATTGTTCAGTTCCCGAAACACAGAGCTCACGCAATTACAATGCGCCATATTCAATGAAAAGTCTCTTACTATGCAAATACCTGTAGCTGTTAGTATTGCCGGATCGGACAGCTCTGGGGGCGCCGGAATCCAAGCAGACCTCAAAACGTTTACCCATTTCAACGTCTATGTCGAGACCGTTGTCACCTGTGTTGTCGCCGAAGTTCCCGGAAAGGTGCTTTCGATACAGCCAGTCGAGCCTACTGTCGTCCGGGACCAGCTCAGCCTGAGTCTGACCTATTTCCCGGTTGTGGCGATCAAAACCGGCATGCTTTACAGCCGCGAAATCATCGACCTGATTTGTGAGGTGTACGAGGCGCTTCCTGAGAACGAACGACCTTTCCTCGTCGTCGATCCTGTCATGATCGCCACCTCGGGGGATCCCCTCGTGCTGCCAGGTGCTTTTGAACGGTACAAAGCTCGAATGTTTCCGCTCGCCGATCTGGTTACGCCGAACTTGGACGAGACGGCGGCTATCCTCGGGACCGGATTGAATACGCTCTCACAAATGCGGAATGCCGCCACAGAACTGTACCAGGAATACCATGTCCCGTTCCTGCTCAAAGGGGGCCATCTCAAATCGACGCAGGCGGTGGATTTGTTGATCGATGTCGATGGACTGCATGAATTCTCCGAACCGTATCGCCAGGGGGTAGCTACCCACGGAACCGGCTGTACCTATTCAGCGGCGATCGCGGCGAATCTGGCGCGCGGCCTACCCCTCAAGGAAGCCGTCCGTATCTCGAAGAGATACATCACACGCGCGATCAACGACTCTTTCCATTGGAACACAAAAGCGGGAGGAGTCTCCGCGTTGCGCCACTTTTGGCCTTCGTGTGACGCTCAGTGAGGGAAGGTTTGGGACGTTTTACCCGCGGATGCCGAAGAGTGCGCCTGAACCTCAGGAATGGGTTCCGGTTCCGCGCCCCGAAATGCCAAGAGTCCTCAGCCCAGAGAAAAACGTGAGTCACACGGGGCCTTGAACGTTGGATCGCGATGTGTCACGCTGGCGTCGCGTCGCAGAAATCCCTACGCTCAAGCATGTACCGAAGCACTTCCCTCCTCTTTCTCTTCATAGTCCTGCTACTGGTTGGCTGCCGGGCACGACACAAACATAACGAAGCAGCTGAAATAGGACCGCGCGAAGTAACGATCGAATGGCTGGGGCATGGTTGCTTTCGAGTCACCTCTTCGATCGGCCTGACGATTATTACGGATCCATTCAACCCTCACGCATCCGGTAAAGTCACCACTGTCTCCGCGGATGTTATCCTCATCACGCATGAAGACGACAGCTCAAACTACACGGATCTGGTGAGCGGTTCCCCGATTATCTTTCGCAGCTCGATGGCCAGCGGCGTCAACCGGGCAAGCGGAGTTTTGATTCGCGGAGTCCAGACGAGTTCGGAAAACCTTGTTGCTCCTACCAAACTGAACGTAGCGTACACATGGGCGATGGATGGCATCCGGTTCTGCGATCTGGGCGCTATCGAAGACGCTGTCACCCCCTCGGAAGCACTGAATATCGGCAGGGTGGACGTGCTCTTTCTACCGTATAGCGGTTCGCAAAATTTCACAGAGGCCAAACGTCGATTAACGCTCGACCGGATCCGGCCCAGGATCATCGTGCCAATGATGGGTGAATGGCCCTCCGGTCAATCGAATGTCGTTCGCATCAGAGGGAATCGGTTCACACTGACTGCCTCTCAGTTGCCGGAAACGATGACGGTTTACGTGCCGTCCTTGCGGTAAAGGACTTTCATGAATGTCCTGGTGATAGGCAGCGGAGGCCGTGAACACGCGCTTGCCTGGAAGCTTCAGAAGTCTCCTCGTGTCCGGCAGGTTTTCATCGCCCCCGGAAATGCAGGGACCGCCCGCATCGGCCGGAACGTCGAGGTTAAACTTTCTGAACTCGATCAACTGCTGAATTTCGCGCGGCGAGAGTCAATCGATCTCACCGTGGTGGGTCCAGATGACGTTCTTGCGGCCGGGATTGTCGATCTGTTTGAGAATGCCGGCTTGCGCATCTTTGGCCCGTGTAAAGAAGCGGCCCGGTTGGAGTCGTCAAAGAGTTTTGCAAAACGTTTCATGGTCCGTCACGGAATTCCAACAGCGCGATTCGGCGAATTCGAATCCTCCCGGGATGCCAAGGCCGCTCTCGGCGATTTTGGATTCCCCGTGGCAGTAAAAGCGGATGGGTTGGCTCTCGGGAAGGGAGTTGTCATTGCCCACGACCGCAGCGACGCCGAAACAGCGATCGACGATATGATCGAACGACGTCACTTCGGCAACGCAGGCCGGAAAGTCGTTATCGAAGAATTTCTCTCCGGCACCGAGTGCTCGGTACACGCTCTGGTGGATGGTCGATCCTACCTGATCTTCCCGACGGCACAGGATCATAAGCAACTCTATGACGGGAATCGGGGACCGAACACCGGAGGGATGGGAACCTTCAGCCCTTCGCAACGGCTGGATGCGGCTCTCTTACAGGAGATCCGGGAAAAGGTCCTCGATCCGTTTCTTCGTGGGATCGAGAAAGATCATCTCCGGTTTCGCGGACTGCTGTTCCCCGGACTGATGCTGACGAAAGATGGCCCACGGGTGCTGGAGTTTAATTGCCGGTTTGGCGATCCCGAGACCCAGGTCCTCATGCCAAGACTCAAGACCGACATCGTCGATCTTCTCGAAGCAACGATCGTGGAGCAACTAGATGCGGTCACGGCAGAATGGGACACCGGGTCCGCGGTTTGCGTCGTCATGGCTTCCGGTGGCTACCCGGGCAAATATACAACTGGAAAAACAATTGTCGGGTTGGAGGACGCCGACCGGATGAACGATGTCCTCGTTTTCCACGCCGGCACACAGACCTGTGAAAATCGAATCCTCACTTCGGGCGGTCGTGTTCTGGGGGTCACCGCCGTCGGCGACACGTTGCTGGCCGCCAAACGGCGAGCGTACGAAGCAGTCGAGAAGATCCAATTCGACGGAAGCCACTTCCGCCGCGACATTGGGTCGATTTAACCCGATCTTCTGGATGTCAAAGCGCACTATTTTTTGTTTTCTGTTTCTTTGCACTACCCGCTTCGTCTCTGCCCAACAAACGCCCACGGCTTCTCCGAGCCCTGCGCCGACGGCCGCTGTGCCTCCGGCGACGGCTAAACCCCTTAGAGACCTAGTAGACGAGTTGGACCAGGGCGGTCTTCAACGGGTGATCGAGCAACTTCGCTCCAGCTACGTCGATTCGAGCGCGTTGACCAATCAGGAAATCAATCAGGCCGCAGTCGAAGGTCTTCTTTCGCGGCTTGGCCCTGGCGCCAGCCTCCAAACCAAAACTCAGACCGAAAAACCGGCGCTGAACCGGCCGTTTAAATCGGAGCTCATCCAGGCACAGTTCGGCTACGTGCGTCTTGGAAGTTTCAACCGGAACGGTCTGTCTCAATTCGACGATACTCTTGCTAGTTTCCGCAATCGGGGAGTGACCGGGTTGATCCTGGATCTCCGCACAATGCAGCCCGGGAGCGATTTCGGCCTCGCGGCGGACATCCTGAGTCGGTTTGTGCCAAAGGGCAAAGTGTTGTTCAACCTTGCGGAACCTAACAATGGAGGAGAGGCGCAAGCTTACAGTTCGTCCGAAGACCCGATCTTCACGGGGCCGATTGCCGTGCTGGTGAGCCGGGACGACGAAGGAACAGCCGAGGCGGTTGCCGGAACGCTCCGGGAACAGTTACACGCGCTCGTCATCGGTCAGAAGACTTCCGGGCGCGCCGTCGAGTACGAACACTATCCCATCGGCGATAACCTCGTATTGACAGTCGCGATCAAGGAACTGGTGATTCCAGGCGAGCCTCTAATTTTCCCGGACGGACTAACGCCTGATATCGCAGTGCCATTCCTAAAGCAACAACAAGACACCGTCCTTGGACTTGCTGACCAGAACGGCGTGGCGGATTACATTTTGGACGAAGAACGGCCCCACACCAACGAGGCCGCACTTGTCGCAGGGAAAAACCCTGACCTGGACGCGTACGAAGCGGACCATGCCAGCGGCAAATCAAAGCAACAACATGTCAAAGACGTCGTGCTGCAGCGGGCAATCGATTTTTTGACGGCGATCAGCGTTTTCCGCGCAAAGTAAGGTCGTTCCATATGAAAATTGGAGTTCCCAGGGAGATCAAAGAGCAGGAATACAGGGTTGCGGTTCTTCCGTCGGTTGTCTACCAACTCACCCGATTGGGGCATCAAGTCTTCGTCGAGCGAGACGCGGGAGTGGGAGCAGGATACCCGGATCAAGTGTACGAACAGGCCGGCGCGATCATGTCGGCCGATCATGCGGAGATCTTTCGCGAAGGAGATCTGATCGTGAAGGTAAAGGAACCGTTGCCTTCCGAATATCCGCTTCTGAGAGAGGGGCAGATCTTGTTTACCTATCTTCATCTCGCTGCCACCAAAACTTTAACTGAAGAATTATTGAAATCCGGTGTGACGGCAATTGCCTACGAGACGGTGGAAATCAACCGGCGTCTGCCTTTGTTGGAACCGATGAGCGAGATTGCGGGGAGTATGTCGGTTATCGTGGGTGGCTATTTTCTTGCAAAACACAGCGGTGGAACTGGGGTGCTTCTCGGTGGAGTGCCGGGTATTCTGCCCGGTAATGTCCTGGTGATCGGAGGCGGATCTTCCGGAATCAACGCGGCTCGGATGGCCACCGGTATCGGAGCGAACGTCACAATTCTGGAGGTCGATTTCGAACGGATGCGATTTCTTGATATCACGATGCACAGCGCACACACGCTTTATTCAAACGAGGCGCATTTACTGGAAATGTTGCCGCGCACCGATCTGCTGATCGGGGCCGTATTGGTTCCCGGAGCAAGGGCGCCAAAGCTAATCACCAGAGCGATGCTTAGACTCATGAAACCGGGCAGCGTACTCGTTGATATCGCAATCGATCAGGGAGGTTGTTGCGAAACCTCTCGTCCGACAACGCACCATAATCCGGTCTACGTGGAAGAGGGAATCATGCACTATTGCGTTGCCAATATGCCGGGTGCCTACGCTCGAACAGCAACTCAAGCCCTGACGAACGTTACTGCGCGATTCGTGGAGTACCTCGCGGAAGGCGGTGTGGAAGGAGCCATCAGGAAGGAGCCGGGTCTCGCAAGCGGCATCAACGTGATGGGAGGATCCATTCGCAACAAAGCAGTCGCCCAAGCGCATCAGTTGCCTTTTAAGGAACTTTAATGGCAGAAGGAGTGGACGAGTGGAGTGTTGGAGTGTACTCAAAAAGAGTCTGGTGGCATTTTTGCTCCGCTTATAGGCGAAACTCGCATCAGCGTGATTTATTTGATCCCGACACGGACCCGGTAGCTCCAGAACCAAGCGACGGTGCGATCGCCCAGAATCCTCCGGGCCACTTCGCGGAGATCGGAAATTCCGATTTCGTCCTCGCTCAGACCGTGTTTCAGAAGTGAGGCGACGGTACCCTGGCTTTCAGCCAGACCAACCAGACGCCTCGCGTCGCCATGTTCAACGCTGTGGCAGAAGATCTCCTTCGTGAAACTGAACAAGCCGCTGTCGAAAGACCGGTACCGGAACCGACGTCAACCACCCGAAGCGGGCGCTCCGGGCCCGCCAACTGCGAAAGTACCTCACTGATAACGAGAGGGAGCTCCGGCCGGTATTGGTCATAGATGTCCGCGAATCCGGTAAATCTCTGAACATTGGGGTTCATTGCCCTTATTGAATTAAGCCATCACCGCTAACTTATTGGAACTACCGTTGTCTAAATTCTCGCCTCGGCAGGTATTCGCAGAAGTCGAGGACGAGTTCAGTGACAATTACGATTGTTGGAGGTAGCCCTATCTTTTTAAAGGTGCGCTGGGATAGGGGCCATTTCGCCCCGGGCAATTTTTCCCTGGTAGTCACTCCAAGTGAGACAGTCCCGCCCTGTATCTACACTAACCATACTGATGCACCCTTGCACGGGACAGACCAGCGCGCAGAGGTTGCAGCCCACACACGACTCTTCGACGATTTCGGGGATTGGCTTCCCGGGCACTCTGCCCGGTCCGAGCCCTAATCCATTGGGCTCGATCAACCGTATTGCTTGATGGGCTCCATCTTCGCAGGCGATATGACAAAGGTTGCATCCGATACATCGATCGTAGTTGATGCTCGCGATTCGTTTATAGTTCAGATCGAGATATTTCCATTCCTTAATTTGGTTGACGGCACGTCCACGCAAAGAATTGACGGAATGAATTCCCTTTGAATCCAGATAATTGCCAAGCCCATCGATCAGATCCTCAACGATTCGAAACCCGTAGTGCATCACCGCCGTACAAACCTGTAAACTCGTGGAACCGAGAGCAATGAATTCCGCCGCATCCCGCCAGGTCCCGATGCCTCCGATCCCCGAAATGGGAAGTTGAACATCCGGATCGGCGGCACATGATTGGACCATTTGCAAAGCAATCGGTTTCACAGCCGGGCCGCAATAGCCACCGTGCGAACTGAACCCGTCGACAAACGGTTCGGGAACGAACGTGTCAAGATTGACCTGGGTGATCGAATTGATGGTATTAATAAGCGATATCGCGTCGGCGCCGGCGCGTTTTGCCGCCTTGGCCGCTGCCGTGATGTCAGTAATATTCGGAGTCAACTTTGCGATGACCGGCTTCCGGGCGACTTCCATCACCCATCCAACAATTGTTTCAGTAACATCAGGATTTTGGCCCACGGCAGAGCCCATGCCGCGTTCGCACATGCCATGCGGACAGCCGAAATTCAGTTCTATTCCGTCAACTCCCGCGTCTTCGCTTCGTTTGATGAAATCATGCCAGTCTTCGCGTGTCTCGACCATCAGTGAGGCGATGAGAGCGCGATCAGGCCAGAATTTCTTAATCTCTGCAAGTTCACGAAAATTGGTTTGCGGAGAACGATCGCTGATCAGTTCGATATTGTTAAAACCCGCCATCCGCGTTCCGCCGATATCGATCCCTGAATAGCGTGACGACACATTCACGATCGGTTCGCCAATCGTTTTCCATACCACCCCACCCCAGCCAGCTTCAAAGGCTCGATGCGCTTGGTAGGCTGTATTTGAAGGAGGACCAGATGCGATCCAAAACGGGTTCGGGGATTGGATACCTGCAAGGTTGATTGAAAGATCAGCCATGTTGTTCTGCCTCGTTAAAATAGAGTTCTTCAAGCTCGTGAGCGCGAATCGGCGCCTCTAAACCGGAGCAGCAAGGCTCGCCATTTACCCCCAGACGTGATGGTTGTCGCGGAGCCGGAATATCCGCTTGTCCGAGAAAAGCGTGAATCCCGCGAGCAGCCTTTTTCCCTTCTCCAACCGCGTTGACAACTTCCCGGCCACCGTTCGCGCAGTCACCGCCCGCAAATAGCTGTGCGACGGACGTTTGACCTGTCGCAGGGTTGCGTTCAACTACGCCACGTTTATCAAGGCGAAGCGCCGGAAAATTCTGCGTGAGCCACGCCGATTGTTTCGATTGGCCGACCGCTTTCAATACCATGTCTGCGGGTTCAGTGAATTCAGTGCCGGGAATCAACGTCAATTGCCCATTATTGCTCGTCTCCGTCCGAACGAATTTGACAGCGCAAACCTGACCGGCTTCATCCCCAATTAATTCGATCGGGCTGACGTTGAAATAGAAAGTCGCGCCGTCGCGCTGAGCCAATTCATATTCAAAATCGTACGCCGACATTTCGGCCTCGGACCGTCGATAAGCCACGATGGCTTTCTGTGCACCCAGTCGTTTAGCCTGGGTAATCGCATCGATGGCCGTGTTGCCGCATCCGATCACAATCACGGAATTGCCAACCGCGACTTCGTGGAGCGGCTTGGAGTGAATTTCTTCGATGAAATCGAGCGCGTCATACACTCCGTGAAATTCTTCTCCAGGGATCTGGAGAGCCTGCCCTTCACCAAGGCCGATGCCGATGAAAAGCGCGTCGAACTCTTCTTGCAAGCGCGCCGTGGAGAGGTGATGGCCGACTTCAATGCCGCATCGGAACTCCACGCCCAGTCGCTCGACCAATGCCATTTCTGCAAGACTGATCGCTGGCTTCATCTTGTAATAGGCGATGCCATAGGTGTTCAGGCCCCCCGGCAACGGCTTCCTTTCAAAAATCACAACGCTATGGCCGAGTTGTGCTAGTTCTGCCGCGCATCCGACGCCGGCGGGCCCGGCGCCAATCACGGCAATCCGCCTCCCTGATTTTTGTTGAGGGGATTTCAACACGTCAATCCCACGTTCGTAGACGTAGTCGGTCGCAAACCGTTGGAGCCGCCCAATTTTGATCGGATCCCGTTGCCGATCAACCATCACGCAAGCTCCTTCACACAGGACTTCAGTCGGGCAGACGCGAGCGCAACTTGCTCCAAGGATGTTCGCCGAAAGGATCGTCCGTGCTGAGCCCAATATATTTTCGGTTTCGATTTTCTTAATGAACGAAGGAATGTCAATTCCGGTTGGGCAGGCCATGATACAGGGAGCATCAAAGCAAAACAGACAACGAGACGCCTCTACGGCGGCTTCCTGCGGCGTATAGGCCGGTTGCAGTTCGGCCATATTTTCAGCCGCAACATCCGCAGGAAGTTTTGCCGAAAGGTTCATTTGTTTCATCGTAGCGAAAGTCCGGTCAAGAGACTTTTACCGACTCCTTTTCACCAGCTGGGAAAGCGTCACGGCAATCACTAGTGCGCCGCCGTAGAATAGGTTCTGCACGTACGTTTGAACTCCCTGAATCGTGACTCCGCTGATTCCGAATGCGAGAAAATAGACGGCAATGATCGAGCCCCAGGGATTGAACCGCCCCGGCACAATACTGGTCGATCCGAAGAAGGCGGCAGCCATCCCGGGCAGTAGATAGGTAAGTCCGGAACCCGGGTCGGCCGCCCCCGTTGTTCCCGAGTAAAGGATTCCAGCAAACGCATTGAGCACTCCGGCCGAGATGAGTGCGTTTCTTTGCACTTTTTCCACTTTGATTCCGGTTAATCGAGCGACTTGAGGCGAGCGACCCACAAATAATAGTCGGCGCCCGATTGCCGTGAAGTCCATCACATACCAGAGGACGATACAGGTGAGGAGTCCGTAGTAAAATTCGAACGGAATGTCGAACAATCGGTAAACCGCTACAAAATGCACTAACTGATCCGAAACTCCGCTGATGGTCTGGGAATCGCTGATCCAAAGCGTGATCCCGTTGAGGATCGTTCCTATTCCCAATGTGACGATGAGCGAATTCAGTCCGATTTTAATGATAAAAAAACTGTTTACCCAGCCGACGACAACTCCCACCCCAAGCGCAGCCAACAATGCCCATCCGATCGGAACCCCAAGATTAACATTCAGCACGGCGATCAGCATATTGCAGAAAACGAGAACGCTGGCCGCCGACAGGTCGTACATGTCCGTTGCCAGGGTGATCACCAGCGAGAGCGTCAAGACAACCAGAACGGCCTGCGACCCAAGCACAGCTGAAACGTTCGACCAGGTCAGAAAACGCCCAGGTGCCGCTGCATTAAACACCAAAAGCAGGATAATGAACGCTCCTATTAATCCATACTTTTCAACCTGTCCGCTCAGCTTGGCAAATGAATGAGTGTTTGGTGTCATAGGCATGAGATGGATGGCAATCTTTCGATATTGGTTTTTCGGCTTATCCCACCTGACAACGTTGAGCAATCGCGTCTTTTGTTAGTTGCGTTCCGACCAATTCTTCCACGATCCTGCCGTGGCTGAATATCAGCACTCGGCTGCAAAGCGTCGCCAGTTCCTCATAATCGGAACTCGCGCAAATGATCATCGTCCCAGTCGCAGCTTGTTCCTTTAAGATCAGATAGATTTGCTGGCGAGCGCCCACATCCACTCCCTGTGTCGGTTCATGTAACAAGATCATTTTAGGATTTGTCTGCAGCCATTTGGCTAATAGGACCTTCTGCTGATTCCCGCCGCTAAGATTTCCAACCCGGCTTTCGGGATCCGCCGGCCGCACATCAAAGTCCCGAATCAGATTATTCGCGGATCGTCTCAAGTTTGAAAGTTGAAGGCGCCAAGGCCCGAAGTCCTTCAGAACCGGTAACGAAATATTCTCGACTATGCTCAATTCTTCCACGACTCCCTGGCCTCGCCGATCGACCGGGATCAACGCTATTCCCTTCTCGACTGCTATCGATGGATTGATGTCGGTTAGAGAATAAGATGACTCCCTTATTCTTAAGATGCCTGCGCCCGCTTGTTTCGCACCGAACAACAGATAGGGAACGTCTGTGAATCCGGATCCTAAAAGGCCGCTCATTCCCAGTATCTCGCCCTCTCTGAGATCAAAAGAAATGCCATGGACATATTCACCGGTCAGGTCACTCACCGTGATGGGCGGTGTTCCGTCCTTCAAATTTTGCTTTTCCGAAGTTTTGCCGGTCGCCATCGACAAAGGATGACCGATGATCTGTTCGACCAGGTCGGACTTCGTAACCTCTTCTGAAACAAAGGTTCCAACCACCGTCCCGTCCCGAATCACGGTGACCCGATCGGTGAGGTCGAGTACTTCGTCCAAATCGTGCGAAACGAACAGCACACTGGCACCCTGGGCCTTAATCCGTCGGGCCAAGGCAAACAATCGTTCAACGTCCGTTCTCGCTAGAAATGGAGTGGGTTCGTCCAGAACTAGCAAACCGCTTCTCTGCTTGGCCTCATCCGGACCGTTCAGATCGTTTGCACGCGACCTTTCGAAAGCGGAATCTTTTTCCGCATTGAGAGGAGCTGGATTAGCCAACAGACTGGACCGGCCTTTTCTCATGCCGTCCATAGCGCGCAAGATGGCTAAAAGCGCGCGCGAACCAACGTCCACTTCTTCGATCTTTGTCAGCGGATCCAGGTCGAGCTCGAATTCTTCAAGAAGCTCTTTAGTCGCTCGGATCTCCTCTTTCCACGAAATATACCATCTTGGTTTAAGACAGAGCTCGTTGACGCGAAGATTTTCAAGAATCGTCAACGAAGGAATGAGAGCGAGGTCCTGGTGCACGAAGCTAATCCCATATTGGCTGCAATCGCCTGGACGCAGGGGTAAGCGCACGGGCGCTCCGTCGATTGATAGCTTGGAACCGGCGTCCGGTTCGTAAAAACCGGCGAGAACCTTGATCAGAGTCGATTTGCCGGAGCCATTCTGACCGACTAATCCATGAATTTCACCAACCAACACGTCCAGGCAAACTTTGCTCAAGGCTCGCGTGCCTCCAAACGTTTTCGATAGACCGACAAACGAGAGTCGCGCTGGAACGTGATTCACCGTCGCGAATTCGCGTTGTTTGTCCTCCTTGATCATTTGACAACCAAGCTCCTCATTTCGTCAAGCCCCAGAGCTTGTGGTAATCGTTCACGTACTCGGTTCCGTATCCGGTATTCGGTTTTGGTGGATGCCCAACGGTATCGGCATTGGTCGAATCAAAAATGTGAACCGGCGTATGCGTATCTTTCACAGGTTCCAAACCGCCTATCAACCGCATCTCGGCGTCCATGATGCCGCGCGCGGACCAATCAAGACTCTCTCCGACATCCATATCAACTTTACCCTGCTGAACGAACCCGATCACAAACGGGGTCCCGTTGAACGACGTGATTTTAACTCGATCCGATGCGCCGGTGAGCGTGATCGCCGGCACCACGAATTGTGACATACTATCGTAGACCGGAATGATGAAATTCAGCTGCGGATTACCTTGAATCGCGGATTGAACGGTTGGTTGGATTTTGCTGGCCCAATCTGTGATCGGCACATTCACATAAACTACTTTGGCATCCGGAAACAGAGCAAACTCCGCCTTCATCGCGTCCACCATGGCAGCCGTGGAAAAGACTTCATCCGACGTGATTACCAGGACATTTGGTTTGCCATTCGTTCTCACAATGGCCCATTCCGCCAACAGCCGCGCTCCAGTCTCATAGTCGCTGGGTACGTTCGAAGTCAAATAGGGCACAACCGTCTGTTTCATGCCACTATAATGGGATGAAACGACTTTCACGCCTGCTTGTATGGCAATGTCGATCTGTGTCTTCAGTATCCGCGGGTCCGCACCAGCCAACAAGTCAATCAAGTCGTATTTCTGGGACACTGCATAGTTCATTCCGTTCTGCCACTCCGGAATAAGTCCCTGATTTTTCCATTCCATGAATTTGAATCCAACCTCTTTGGAGACGTTAGAAAACGCCTGCTCCAAAGTTGTGATAAAAGGAATCGCGCTGGAGACAGGAATGCTGATGATGGTCTTATTCTGCATCACCTTTTTCGCGTCGAAAGCCGGGCCGGGCGGCACGAACTTCGGCAAGACTTTGTAAGTCTCGATGTCCTTTCGGATCGCTTCAAGATCAGCCGATTGCGCCTTGGCAAAATTGGCGATCGACAAACAAACAAGAACGTTTAAACAGAAGCATTTAGCTGCAATTTTCATTTTAAAAATAGGTCGTTATCCCTGAAACGGTAAATCCCTCGTCGTTTTCTAGGCAGAATGGCTCAATAGTGACTACAGTTTGTTCATATTACCCACCGCTTGGTTCCAAGCGATGTCGGCAAAAGCACCCGATTGGCGGGGTTCAGGGGTACCGGCACTGCGTCAATCTCGGGTTACTAGATATTGGAGCATTTGTTATGCCGAGAACACAGCACCACCGTCTCAATCAGTAAGGAAGTTTTTGGGATCTAAGCCAAGTTCCTACCTATAGTGGTTTTCTCTCGTATTTCGTTCTCATTAGAATCGTTTGCGGCAAGGAAGAGTTGTGCTGTTGATAATTTGTGCTGTGCCTAATAGAGGTAGATCGAAATTGTAGTACCAATAATGTTCTTCGACGTCCCCAATTCCTAGTGTCAGGATAAAAATGGGATGGTTCGGCCCCGACGCAGGCCGAAAACCTATGCTTCACTCTCTTCGCGCGGTCGAGCAATCTTCAAGGGCATTCCTCCCTACCCTCCTCGAACTCGCAGCGACGACGCGATGTCGCACCGCTATTTTAATTTTGACTCGGGAAACCTAGATCAACCTGGCTGGTACTAGGATCGGGCCAGCGGCTGGTTACTACTTTGGAACGCGTGTAGAACTGGATACCCTCAGGTCCGTACATGTGCAAATCACCGAAAAGCGATGCCTTCCATCCTCCAAAACTATAGTAAGAAACTGGCACCGGAATCGGCACGTTGATACCCACCGTTCCTGCTTCAACATCAAACTGAAATTGTCTGGCAATACCGCCGTCCCTCGTAAAGATGGCCGTTCCATTACCCATGGGGTGTGCATTCACAAGTTCCAGGCCTTCGGTGTAGGTTTGAACTCGGACCACACAGAGGACGGGACCGAAGATCTCATCGTCATAACAACGCATCCCCGGTTTCACGTCGTCGAGCAAGGTCGTTCCGAGGAAGAACCCTGCGCTTTGTGACAAGGGATGAGTCGTTCCATCGACCACCACTTTGGCACCTTCCTGGTTTGCATTGTGCACGTAGGAAGAAACGCGATCCCGATGCTCTCCGGTAATCAGGGGCCCCATTTCATTCCCGTCTTCCGCGCCGGGTCCAACTTTGATTCGGCCCATGCGTTCCTTGATCGCAGCGACGAGCTGATCTGCTATTCCGCCCACCGCGACGACGACCGAGATCGCCATGCAGCGCTCACCTGCCGAACCGTAGGCAGCCGAGACGACCGCATCTGCCGCCATATCGATGTCGGCGTCCGGCAACACCAACATGTGATTTTTGGCTCCGCCAAGCGCTTGCACGCGCTTTCCCAGTTGCGTTCCGGTCTGGTAAATCGCTTTTGCAACGGGCGTGGAACCGACGAAGCTGACGGCCTTCACGTCTGGATGGCGCAACAATCGATCGACGGCACTGCGATCCCCCTGCACCACGTTGAAAACGCCATCGGGCACGCCCGCCTGCTGGATGAGTTCAGCAAGTAAAAGGCAGACAGACGGATCCTTCTCCGATGGCTTCAAGATAAATGCATTGCCGCAAGCAATGGCGTTCGCCAGCATCCACATCGGCACCATGGCGGGGAAATTGAAGGGCGTGACTCCCGCAACGACACCAAGCGGTTGGCGGATTTGATAAACGTCTACGTTGTGGCTGACCTGCTCGCTGAAGCCTCCCTTCAGGAGATTAGCGATTCCGCAGGCGTAGTCGATGTTCTCGAGCCCGCGCGACACTTCGCCGAGCGCGTCTGGAACTGTTTTGCCGTGCTCACGCGTAATGAGGTCGGCTAGATTTCGTCGATTGCGGTCAACCAATTCACGCAGGCGAAACATCGCGTCGGCCCGTTTGGAAAGCGACGTAGCCCGCCACGCTGGAAAGGCTTGCCGAGCGACGGCCACGGCCTGATCAACCTCCTCGGCGTTGGCGAAAGCGACTCTTCCTTGAACGTCCCCGGTTGAAGGATCCCAGATGGGACCGGAGCGGCCGGAGCGCGAAGCAACCGTCTGGCCTCCAATCCAATGAGTTACCGTCTTTAGGGCACTGCTTTGTTCCTCAACTAACATGGCTTTCATCTCTCTCTTAACCGGATTGATCTAAACTGCGACGGTTGCTAATTCGTGGTGTGCTGCCGCATCGAGCGATTCGACGCCGCCTTCAATTATATCCAGGCCATACGCTAGTTCTTCCCGCGTGATCACGAGTGGCGGACAGATGAAAAGCAGGTTGAATCTGGAGAACGCATAAACGTGTTGTGCTTTGAGACGAGCCGCCAAGCGAGCCATCTCAGGGCTGGTGCCATTGAAAGGGGCCAGCGGTTCCTTTGTCTCTTTGTCCTTTACGAACTCAATCACGCTGAACAACCCCTTGTAACGAACATCTCCGATACACGCATAGGTGGCTTTCATCTGTTCCAGGCGTTCGCCAAGATACTCGCCTTGCACGTCGACATTGTGGAAAACGTCCTCGTCCTCATAGACTTTCAGGTTCGCTAAGGCCGCTGCGCAAGAGACCGGATGGCTGCTGTACGTGAGGCCACACGACAGCATGTGCGTTTCAAAATAGTCAGCAATCTCCTCCGAGACCATCACAGCACCTAATGGAATGTAGCCGCTGGTTAACCCTTTTGCACACGTCGCGATATCGGGTTTAATGCCGTAATGTTGAGTCGCCAGCCATTTACCGGTACGTCCAAAGCCACTCATCACTTCATCGTCAATGAGCAGAATGTCGTACTTGTCGCAGAGGGCGCGCAGCTTCGGATAGTAATCGTCAGGAGGTACCAATAAACCATTTGAGCCGGTAATCCCTTCGACGAGAATGGCAGCAATGTTTTGAGGACCTTCCATTTGGATGACTTCCTCGATGTGGCTCACGCACTCTCGGGAGCACGATTCGGGAACCTTGCCGAAAGGGCAGCGATAGCAATATGGATCGAACACACGGATAATATTGGGCACACCCGGCTCAACGGGCCACCGCCGCGGGTCGCCAGAAGCGCTAATGGCACCCATGGTCGCGCCGTGATACGACCGATAACGAGTAATGATTTTGTCCCGCCCGGTGTATAACCGGGCGATCTTCATCGCGTTCTCGTTAGCGTCCGCTCCGGCCAGGGTAAAGAAGGCCTTGGCCAGGCCCGTAATTTCGGCAAGTTTCTTGCCGAGCGCGCCGCGCGGTTCGGTCGCAAAGCTGGGCGCAGCGAAGCACAGTTTGTCCACCTGTTCTTTGATCGCGGCCAGAATCTTTGGGTGTTGATGGCCGATGTTCAGGTTGATTAGCTGCGAACTAAAATCCAGCCATTTGTTGCCCAGTCCATCCCAGAACCAAACACCTTCGCCCCGCGTAATTTGCATGGGATTTGTGGCTCCCTGCACCGACCACGAGAATAGCGTGTAATCCCGATTTTCTTGAACGATATCTTTAGATGTGCGTTTCATTCGATTCCTTGCTAGCCGGTGCTCTTCGGGCTGATCGCCAGTTCTGTCGATTTGCCTGCGGAGTCTCGCATCGGATTGACTCCTTTTCGCGGCTTACTGCCGCTCTATCCACTTCATTGTTTTGGTTGCCAAGCGGTCAAGCGCTTGAACGGCCAGAACCACATGGTCTTCTTTCGTGTCCTCGATTTTGTTGTGGCTGATCCCCCGCAACGATTGAACGAACAACATCACCGTTGGTATCCCGGCCCGAGCGACTTCGGCAGCGTCGTGCAGAGGACCCGAAGGCATTCGATGCGACGAACCCGCCACTTCCTGGATGGCCTGCTCACACAGCTCAATCAATGCGGGATGAAAAGGAACCGGTTCGATGTTCCAGATGCGAGACCATTCCACCGTGCAATTCTCCTCCAAGGCAAAGCGCTCACTCGCGTCGCGCGCTTCCTTCAGCAGGCTTCCCAGCACTTTTGCATCCAGGTCACGTTGGTCGAGAGTTGTCTCACAGCGCCCCACGACAGCTGTCACAATGCCAGGGAAGGTTTTGACGCTACCCATGGTGCAGACTGCGTCGGGATGTTTGTTGGCGATGGTTCGAATTTCAAGTGCCAGCTTGGCTGCCGGCGCCAGGGCATCCCGCCGCGCGCTCATCGGTGTAGATCCTGAATGGGCTTCCTCGCCGTGGAAAATCGTCGTGTAACGTTCAACGCCTTTGGTTCCCAGGACAGCAGCGAGTGGCAAGCCTAAGTGTTCCAGGATCGGACCTTGCTCGATGTGTAGTTCAAGGTAGGCCGCCATCTCCTTGCGTTCGTGCGTTGCCTCTCCAATAGAATCGATATCAACGCCGCACTTCTTTAACGCATCCTCCCACCGCACGCCGTTGCTGTCGGTGCGGGACCGGTCCGCCTCAATGGACGCGGTGCCCGCAAAGGCCGATGATCCGAAGAGACTGCGCCCGAATCTGGCCCCTTCTTCGTCGGCCCAGTCCACAAGGCGAACGGTCACCGGAGGCTGGCCTCCACTTTCATCGATGATCCGCCGGATGACCGCAAAACCGGCAAGGACCCCCAGCGCTCCATCGAGCCACCCGCCATTGGGGACGGAGTCAAGGTGGCTACCGAGAACCAGAGACTTTTTCGACGTTCCCTCTAAGGTTACCCAGTGGTTTCCCGCAGCATCATAATGGTGTTCCACCGGCAATCCTTCGAGCTTAGACTCAAACCATTTTCGCGCTAGCAGCCAGGTATCTGTCCAAGCTACTCGCTGCGCACCCTCGGCGTTGGCGGTAAGCTCGCGCAATTCTTTCAGCAGTGCTAGCGTCTCGATTCCGTTCGAATGCATGTTAGTTACTCCTTCAGTTAACAATAGGCTCTCGGCGCAAGAGCTGGCCGCGACCCCTCTCGCCGACAAAGTTACCGTCGCGAACCTGTATCTTCCCGCGCACCGTAACGACTGCCGGTCGTCCTTCCACCGCGAATCCTTCAAAGCCGTTGTAATCGTTGTTGATGTGTTGTGTGCGGGCGGAAATCAATCCGCGGTAGGTTGGGTCGAAAATGACTAAATCGGCATCACTCCCGACCGCGATGGTGCCCTTACGGGGGAATAGGCCAAAGAGTTTTGCGGGACCCGTGCTCAAGGCTTCAACAAAACGATGGATGTCCATCCGTCCGCGATTGACGCCGTACGTAAACATCAGACTGACGCGCTCTTCGATGCCCGGTATGCCATTTGGAATTTGGGTGAATGCGTCCCGTCCGAGGAGTTTTTGCTCGTTGTCAAAAGGACAATGGTCTGTGCCGACCGCGTCGATCAGCCCCAAGGCAAGTGCATTCCAGAGCGCCGGCTGATTTCTTTTATCCCGCAAAGGCGGAGACATCACGTACTGCGTGCCCGCGAGGCCAGGTCGCTCCGCAAAAGTTTTGTCGAGGAGGAAATGAGGCAGTACGGACTCGATGAACAGCTTCACCCCGCGCGACTTCGCCTCTACCGCTGCCTTTAACGCAGGCACACAGGAGACATGAACAGCATAACCAACGGCGCCTGTGTTTTCAAGAAATGTAGCGAACCGACCTGTGCCTTCCGCCTCTACAGATTCGGGACGACTGGGCTCATGCCATTCCGGACCTGTTTTGCCCTCGGCGAGCAACGCTTGTTGCAGACGGTTGACCAGCTCAGCGTTTTCGCAATGAGCGGCCACGATGACGCCCAGTTCCTTCGCCAGAGTGAGCGTTTGATACAGCTCGCTATCGTCCACGCCAAAGAAGTTCTTGTAAGAAAGAAAAATTTTGAAGGAAGTGGTTCCGTCGCGCACGATCTCGCGCAGTTGGGTCTCTGTGTTCTGATCGAACCGTGACACCGTCATATGGAAGGCGTAATCGCAAGCGCTTTTGCCTGCAGCTTTTTCCTTCCACAAGCAATATCCTGCCAAAGCGTCGTCCGTCCGGGCCGGGCAGCACATCTCAATAAATGTTGTCGTGCCGCCGATGAGTGCCGCGATGCTGGCTGTTTCGTGAGTATCCTTGGCAAACGTCGCCATGAACGGCATATAGATGTGTACATGAGGATCAATGAATCCGGGAAAGATCCACTTCCCGGTCGCATCGATGATCTCCGTCCCGGGCGGGACCGAGAGAGCCGTGCCAATCCTTGTTACCGTTTGATCCTCAACGTAGATCTCGGCTTTGTAGCGAGCATCCGGAGTTACGATTTCACCGTCACGAATCAATAGACCCATATCAATTAAAACCTGTTAGCGCCGCTCTTAAATGAATGTGAATCCCCAGCTTTTTCTGTGCGCGTTTGCCAAGCAACCCTTTGACTATATTTAGACCAGCCCAAACACCTGTGCGCTGCCACGCGCAGGATAAAGACACTACTTCGCCGACGGATCACCAAAAGACGCTCAGAATCCCTGCTTTTCAGCAAACTCCCCGAACAATGAACCCTGTTCGTTCAGGCTCCCTGCCTTGACCGAAGCGTTGCCAACCCTCGACCTTCGAGTGTTTCTCCGGCATTAATCTCATTGTCCCTTTGATTTCGCTGGAAAGAATAAAGTCCAATTGAAATTTCCATCATGTTTCCCTGGTGAATGAAGTTAGTTTTGCGCTTGTACTGAAAAGTCGTAATATCCGTTTGCGGTTACAGCCAACCGTCCATGTCCAAATAACTGTGTCGCTCCCGGTGAATGTATCTTACTGAGCAATTGATTTTCGGCGGCGCAGTGAGCTTATCCAATACATTTTTCGTCGAGTTGCGGTTACTTTTGAGAATCGCATTCCTTGAGGAGGACAGCCAACCGTCCCTTGTCCAATCGTTTGCGTGAGTTGTGCATTCCAAACCTTGGTGGTTCGAGGAGATTCGTGTCCACCCTGGGCAAGCTATCTGAGACCCAACAGGGCCCTGCTATTTGGACATTTCCCAAGTTTCATTGCATTGCTCCGAATGGACATGAAAGGATAGCCCAAAGGGTGATCCGAGGTGCTAGATAAACTACCAATTAGTCTGGCCATTGATGGAGGCTATTTATGTTCGAATCCATCTGCGCACTTCTTATTTCTCCCGCCCGTTCTGGGCACAACGCTATACAATGCAATTGGATGCCATTGAGATATCGCACGACACTCAGGAGAGCAATGTAGGATAGGCTTCGTATGTGTTTAGCGCGGTATTGGTACCTCCTGAATCGTCGTCGTCCCGTCGTCCTCGTCGTCGTTCTCGTCCTCGACTTCCGTGGATGCGGGAATCGCGCCGATTGCCAACGACGTTGAAAGATCGAGAACGAGAACGAACGATTGGCGCTACACGGCGCTAAACAGATACAAGGCTTCCAGCCTGTCTCGGGGCTGAATTCTCTGCCGGCGCGCTCACCAAGGGAACCGCCGTTTCTCCGGATCGTGGATAAAGCCAGGCATTTGTATGTGTTTAGCGAAGTCTTCGACCTCAAACCGACCAGTGGTCTGTCCCTGCAAAACTCGGCTCATTTGTCCAACTTTTGGAGACCACGAACGGTTAGCGCCGGTCATACGGCCCGAAGGGCTACATTTCAAGAACGTTTCAGGCAGGAGGG
>Ga0302326_10002877_pt1 | contig 41301 bp, 44 predicted proteins | sample Palsa_T0_3_FD_202264 | JGI IMG/M metagenome (GOLD analysis project Ga0302326, IMG submission 202264) | Peat permafrost microbial communities from Stordalen Mire near Abisko, Sweden - Palsa_T0_3 | ecosystem: Environmental > Terrestrial > Soil > Palsa > Peat permafrost | place: Sweden: Abisko... | reverse complement strand
GAGCGGTTCGTTCAGTGCACCGCAGTACAAGATTGATTTCAACGGTATTCTAGAAGGCCTGACCAAAGGGAAAATCGAGGAGAAGAAGGAAGAAATCAAAAACCAACTTCAGGACGAGCTGCAGGACAAATTGAAAGGACTTTTCAACCATTAAGCCGACCACGCTGTCCGGTTTCGCAGCCTCAGTCGTCCGCTGGCAGAAGCAGCATGGCCGCCACGATCTGCCATGGCAGCGTACGCGCAACCCTTATCGTGTTTGGCTCGCCGAAATTATGCTGCAGCAAACCCAGGTCACGACCGTTATTCCGTACTACCGGCGCTTTCTCCAGCGTTTTCCGAATCTGCAATCTCTTGCGCGGGCGTCACTTGACGATGTGCTCACGATATGGAGCGGGCTCGGCTATTACTCGCGCGCGCGTAATCTGCATCGGGCTGCGCAACGAATTGTCGGCGAACATCGCGGGCGCTTCCCGCGCAGTTTCGAGAGCGTGCTGGCGTTGCCCGGAATCGGCCGTTCGACGGCGGCGGCGATATGCACGTTCGCGTTCGGCGCGCGTCACGCGATTCTCGACGGCAATGTGAAACGTGTTTTCACGCGTTGTTTCGGCATTGCCGGCTGGCCCGGCGTACCCAAGGTCGAAACGAAGTTGTGGGCAATCGCCGAATCGTTGCTACCGCGGAGCGGTATCGAAGCCTATACGCAGGGCCTGATGGATTTGGGCGCGATGATTTGCACCCGTGGTAAACCGCGCTGCAGCGATTGTCCAATGCGCGGTGCATGCATTGCATTGAAAGAAAATAAAGTATCGAAACTACCGGTGCCGCGACCGCGGCAGACGCTACCACATAAACGCGCGCGTATGCTGGTACTGCTGTGCGGCGGCGAGGTGTTGTTGGAGAAGCGCGAGACGAACGGTATCTGGGGCGGGCTGTGGAGCCTGCCTGAGGCCCGGCCTAGTGAAGACGTAGTCGCGCTGTGCCGCAAGCGTTACGGCGCTGAAATCACGCCGCCTGCGGTGTTGCCGCTGATCGCGCACGGCTTCACTCATTTTCGGCTCGACATTGAACCTGCACGCTGCATCGTGACCCGCCTCGTACCGGCGGCTACGGAACCGGCCGTGCTGTGGCTGCCGATTGCGGATGCGCTGGGCGCGGCGATCCCGACACCGGTACGGCGTATTTTGAGCGCGCTATGAATTTCAAGTGCAGGCTGATCGTTGCGCTCCTAGTCGGCGGTTTTTGGCAGTAATAAAGCGGTCGCACCGTTGAGCATACGCGTAGCGAACTGATACAAGCCGCCACAGACGTCCACCAACGGTCCGCCGCCAAAATTAGAGAAAAAACGGTTATACGATCATGGTGCTTGCGAATTGATATGGGTGTAGCGTCATGAGGCTAACTAATGAACCTTAAGACAGCTCGCGGTGCCTGACCAGTACCGGACGCGCGTTGCCGAAGTGCCGTGCAAGCGTTTCGACGAAATAGACTGAGCGGTGTTCGCCGCCGGTGCAGCCGATTGCCACCGTCAAATAGCTGCGATTGTCGGCGACAAAACAGGGCAACCAACTTTCAACGAAGTCGCGAATGTCTGCGACCATGCGACCCACGTTTTCGTTGCTCTCGAGAAATTCGATGACTGCGCGGTCGCGGCCGGTCAGTGATCGCAATTGCGGATCGTAAAATGGATTCGGCAAACAGCGCACGTCGAACACTAGGTCAGCGTCAAGCGGAATGCCGCACTTGAAACCGAACGACTGGAACAGCAATGTTAGGCCTGTCTGGTCGAATTCGACAAACTGTTTGATCCACGTGCGCAGCGCGGTCGGGCTGAGATCGCTGGTGTCGATGTGATGGGAAGCCGCCCCGATGCTGGCGAGTAGTTCGCGTTCGCGCGCGATGCCTTCGGCAACGGTCAGGCCGTCGGCGGATAGCGGATGACGGCGGCGTGTTTCGGAAAAACGCTTGAGCAGGGTATCGGTCTTGGCATCGAGAAACAGCACGCGCGTGTCAATGCCGCGAGCGCGCAATGCGGAAATCTGCTGTGGCAATTCGGCGAGAGTATCGCCGCTGCGGGCGTCAATACTGACCGCGATGCGTTGATTGCCGGCACGTTCGAGAAACTCGATCATTTCCGGCAGTAGTTTGGCGGGCAGGTTGTCCGCCGCGTAATAGGCACTGTCTTCGAGCACCTTGAGCGCGATGCTCTTGCCTGATCCGGACAGCCCGGTGATGATGATTAATTGCATCACGGCGTCTTGTTGTCGTCGCCGTTAATCTGTTGTGTTTGACGCTCGATGAATTCACGCGTGCTGTCGATGCCACGCAACCGCAACACGTAGTCACGCACGGCAGCTTCGGTTAGCACCGCCAGGTTGCGTCCGGCCGCTACTGGTATCGTGACTTGATGAATGCTGACGTCCATGATGTCCTGCACGCCTGGCTTGAGCGGGAGGCGTTCGATATAAAGCTGATCCGCGCCCGCTGGCTTTTCGAGATGCACGACCAACTTCAGGTTCTTGCGTGGCCGGACGGCGGCTTCTCCGAATATGGTGCAGATATCTAGCACGCCAAGGCCGCGGACTTCGAGATAGTTTTTTAGCAACGGTGGACAGCGTCCTTCAATGGTTTCCGGTCCGATCCGGTAGAGCTCGACGACGTCGTCTGCGACCAACCCGCTGCCGCGGCTGATCAATTCGAGCGCGAGTTCGCTTTTGCCGACGCCACTGTTGCCGGTGAGTAGCACGCCGAGCCCAAGTACGTCGAGCAACACCCCGTGCATCGTCACGCAATCGGCAAGCGCACGCAGCAGATAGGGTCGCAGCACCGCCATCAGTTCTACACTCGGTACCGGCGATTTGAATAGGGCGGTCTGCGTTGCGTCGGCCAGTGCCGCGAGTGGCTGCGGCGCCGGTTGGCCCCCGGCAACGATCATGCAGGCGAGTCCGGACGTCGAAAGTTGGTGCAGCATTTGTTGGCGCATGGCAGGATCAAGTGCTTCAAGATGCGCGATTTCCGGCTGATCGAAAACCTGTACCCAATTGGCGTGGATGAAATTGAGATGGCCGATCAGACCTTCGCGTGACTGGCGGAATTTTTCGCTGTCAATAACTTTGTTACCGCCACTGCGTCCTGCCATCCACTCGAGATGCAGCTTGTCGCGATTATTCTCAAATAATTGCGTTACGCTGATTTTCGGCATGGGTTCGCCATTCGCTGATAAGTCGGTGTGCGGCATCGACGCCGGCACAAGCTAGAAGTTGATCGCGGAACGCCTTGTCACTGAATATCTGCGCCAGTTCGGAGAGAACCTGTAGGTGAAAATCAGTTGCGCGCTCCGGCACTAGCAGCACAAAAATCAGGTTGACAGGCTTGCTGTCCGGGGCGTCGAACGGAATCGGATCGCGGGTGCGGATGAGCGCACCGACCGCTTCTCGCAACCCCTTAATGCGGCCATGCGGGATCGCAACACCCTGACCGAGTGCTGTCGAGCCGAGTTTCTCGCGCGCAAACAAACAATCGAATACTTGGCCGCGCGCGATGTGCTGGTGGTTTTCGAATAGCAAGCCCGCCTGCTCGAAAACGCGTTTTTTGCTGCTGACATCGAGGTCGAGCAATACATTTTCCGGTGTCAATAATTTTGCGATCAGATTCATGCTGGCAAGCGATCTTCTCGGGCCGCAAGAATCCACTCTCTAATAATGTGGGCGGTGATCGGCATGTTTCTCCTTGTGCTTGATAATCTGCCGATCAAGCCGGTCAGCGAGGTTGTCAATTGCCGCATACATGTCTGCCCCATGTGATTCGAGAAATATATCCTTTCCGCTGAGATGTACGTTAGCTTCGGCTTTGTGCCGAATTTTTTCCACGGACAAAATTACATTGATGTCGATTACGTGGTCAAAGTGACGAGTGATCCGACTGAGTTTGTGCGATATATAGTCGCGCATCGCCGAGGTAATTTCGACGTGGTGGCCGCTTAGCTGTAGATTCATCAGGCTCCTCATTGGTAGTAAAGGTCAACGGTCAACATAAAACCCCGACAACGACGGTCCTCTTTATCAAATCGATTTGCGCAAGTTGCCCGGCAAGATCTGCATCGACTCACGGTATTTGGCTACGGTGCGGCGCGCAACCACGATACCTTGCTGCCCGAGAATTTCGGATATTTGATTGTCCGAAAGTGGTTTGCTTGCATTTTCGGAACCGACCAGCTGTTTGATCAGTGCACGAATTGCGGTGCTCGATGCGGCGCCGCCGGTTTCAGTGATGACATGGCTGCCGAAAAAATACTTGAGTTCGAAAATACCGCGTGGTGTAAGCATGAATTTTTGGGTGGTTACGCGCGATATCGTAGATTCATGTAGCTCGAGCGTTTCTGCAATTTCACGCAAGACCAGCGGGCGCATGGCGACCTCGCCATGTTCAAAAAAGTGGCGTTGACGATCGATGATTGCCTGCGATACACGCAAAATGGTTTCAAAACGTTGTTGCACGTTCTTGATTAACCAACGTGCTTCCTGCAGCTGATTCGCGAGTTGTTGATGCTTGGTATTCCGGTTTCGCTGCAGTATATCAGCGTAGAGGCGGTTGATGCGCAATCGCGGCATCGCATCCGAATTGAGTCTCGCAATCCATACGCCCTTAGTTTTCTTGACGATCACATCCGGGATAACATAGCGCGTGTCTCCGCATGAGAAATTCGCGCCAGGACGCGGGTTGAGTGCCGTAATCAGGTTTTTGACCTCGCGCAGTATTGAGTCATCGCAATGCAGTAATTTCCTGAGCTTCGAAAAATCGCGCGCCGCAAGGGTGTCGAGGTGATGGCGGACTATTTCTAGCGCCTGTTCGCGATGGGGGATTGTTTCCGGCAACGCTTCAAGTTGTAATGCCAGACATTCGCCGAGACTGCGGGCCCCGATGCCAGGAGGATCGAAATTCTGCAGATGCTTGAGGGCGATCTGCAGTTCTTCAATATCAATTTTGAGTTCCAGCGGTAGCAGCGCGGCGATCTCTTCGAGACTTTGTTGAAGGTGACCATCGTCGTCAAGCGAGTCGATCAAAAGCGTAACGATTTTACTGTCGCGCTCGGAAAGCTTGGTGAGTGATAATTGCCAGATCAAGTATTCCCGCAATGTTTGTGCTTCGGCGGCAAGCTGTTGTGGGGGATCATCATCTTCGGCGTCGGCGCGATCACCGCCAAATCCGAGATCCTCTTCGAACGGATTGTCGCCGCTGTTATTGGACTCCTCATGCGACTCCTCGTTCGAAGCAGTTCCGGCATCAGCGGGTGCAGCGGCAGAAGTGAATTCATCCCCTGGCGGCGTGCCAACCATTTGTTCACGCAAGCCGTCTTCGCGCTCAAGCATTGGATTATCCTGCAGCAACTCTTCGATCTCCTGGTTGAGTTCCAATGTTGACATCTGTAGCAACCGGATTGATTGTTGCAGCTGCGGCGTAAGCGTCAGATGCTGGGATAATCCAATTTGGAGCGAGTGCTTCATGATGGGCAGGATTAGCTGGGTGGACTCCGATGGCAACTTACATCACCCGGATATGTTAGAGACGGAAGTGCTCTCCGAGGTAAACTTTTCTTACACTTTCATTATAAACGATTTCATCGGGCTTGCCGTAAGCGAGCACACTGCCATCATTGATGATATATGCGCGATCACAAATGCCGAGAGTTTCCCGCACATTATGGTCAGTAATCAATACCCCGATGCCGCGCGCTTTCAGGAAGCGGATGATTTTCTGAATATCGAGTACCGCAATCGGATCAACGCCGGCGAATGGTTCATCAAGCAGAATGAAGCGCGGATCGGTCGCGAGCGCGCGTGCAATTTCGACGCGTCGTCGCTCGCCACCGGACAGGCTGATCGCAGGAGTATCGTGCAGATGGCTGATGTGCAGGTCATCAAGTAGTTGACCAAGCTTGGTGCGGATAGCGTCTTCTTCCGGATAATGCAACTCGAGTATCGCACGCACATTTTCTGCAACAGTAAGCCGCCTGAAAATAGACGCCTCTTGCGGCAGGTAACTCAGACCAAGCAGCGAGCGACGGTGGATCGGCATGTGAGTCAGGCGGCGGTCGTTGAAATAGATTTCCCCGCCATCGGTCGGCACCAAGCCGACCATCATGTAAAAACAGGTTGTTTTTCCGGCACCATTCGGGCCGAGCAGTCCGATTACCTCGCCGCTGCGCACGTCGAGCGAAACGTCTTTGACTACGACACGCGACTTGTAGCGTTTTTTCAGTTGTTCGGCCCGCAATTCACTCATGAGGTTGTTCCCGGCTGTGACGGTGGCGGCGATCCGCAGCCGAACATGCCGTGCAGTATTAGCATCAATGAGCGGAAGACGTGGAAGAATCGTCCGGTGGCGTGATTTGAGGAGTGGATTTGAGCGGCAATGGCGGCGATTGTTCCGGTATGTTGTTAGATTTTGGCTGGATCACGGCGCGTACGCGGCCATTCGAGCTGGTCATCGTCTTTTGCTCGCTATTTCCCACCACGCGATAGAATTCTGTGGCTATCTCGTATGAAATGTGCTCTCCGCGAACCTCATCGCCGCCCTTCTTGAGCCGTGCGTGTTCAAATAGCTGTACCCGGTTGGTTTTATTGTCGTACTCGATGCGTGCGCCGTAACCCTCGATATACTCATTGCGTTTGTCGCGTTTTTGGCGAAAGTTGGCTGGATTGCCATAGGCGGTTCCAAACTGGAATCCCGCGGCATCCTGTTGCACCACCATGCGATCGCTGTGCATCACCAATGTTCCCTGCGTTAGCACAACATTGCCTTCGAATGTGGCAACGTGCTTTGCGTCATCCACCGTCATGTGATCGGCCTCTAGATTGACGGGCTTGTTACGGTCGGAACGTTCCGCCGTAGCGGGTAGCGCGGCAAACATACACACTACCGCAAGCACGGAAGTGCGGCACAGGTGGCGTACGCGATCAGCCGCCTGTTTTCGCATTGGGGTTCTGACGAACGCCCTGAATGTTGGATAGTATTTTGAGGACTTGGGTTTCATTGTTGAATGTTAAGCCAATGCCGGTAATAAGTGAATTTCCATCATAAATTTTTACTGGTTGATCGGTCTGTGCGAGGTTTTTGTCGGGGATGATATCCAGGGTGCTGGTTTCCAGTACCAGCGCAGCCTTATTGCCCTCGGCCTCGCGTACTACTTTTACGTCATCCTGCAGCCGCGCTTTTTCGCCATTGCTCGACACCAATGCGGTGCGCGAAGTCGCGACAATCGGCGCCCGCTCGCGGCTGTAATGCACAAAACGCGGTGATTCAAGCTGGGTCGTATCATCATCAGGATAATGCATCATGCGGCGCGCGCTCAGGGTGTAGCGCGGCATGCCATCCTCTCCGATGCGGGTTGCAGAAAAATCCTCGACGATATAATCGGGATCGTGGCGCATTTTTCCTTCATTTGGGAGATCCGGCGGTTGTGCCAGATTGTTGAGCCAGAACGTCAGCCCGGTTATCCCGGCGAGCAGCGCAACCGGAAACCACAAGGTTATGCGATGTATCATTGTTTAAGGTAAGTGGTAAGCAAGCCCTCTAGCAGGCCTTGCGCGTGCATAATCAGTTCGCAGACCTCGCGCACTGCGCCCCGGCCGCCGCTCGCTTGCGTCACGTAATCCGCATGCTGCTTGACGAGTGGCGGCGCATCCGGCACGGTGAGTGCAAGTCCGCAACGCAGCAGTGCCGGCAGGTCAACCACATCATCTCCCATGAAAGCGGTGGCACTCGCTTCGATTTTACGCGCTGCGAGCAGATCTGTTAAAACGCGCCCCTTATCGGTTGCGCCCTGAAATACCAATTTGATGCCGAGATCTTGAGCACGCAATTCAACACAGCGTGATGTGCGGCCGGTTAAGAACGCGATTTCGACACCGCTGTCCTGCAGCATTTTCATGCCATGACCGTCGCGTGAATTGAAGCCCTTAATTTCCTCGCCGCTATCGGTCAAATAAAGCGTGCCGTCAGTCATCACCCCATCGACGTCGAATACCGCGAGACGTATGCGTTTGGCCTTGTCGTAAATTTTCTGCATGCGTTGATAATTTCTCGGTCGAATTCCGCGGAGGAACCACCAGATTAGATCACCTTGGCTTTGAACAGGTCGTGCATGTTGAGTGCACCGATCAGCCGCCGCTCTGCATCCACCACCAACAACTGATTCACTTTATATTGCTCCATGATCTGTACTGCTTCGGCCGCGAGCTTGTCGGCACTGATGGTGCGGGGATCCCGCTTCATCACGGAGCTGACGCCGGTGTTGTTAAAATTGGCGCCGGTGCTGAGGGTGCGCCGTAGATCGCCGTCGGTGAAAATCCCAATCACGCGTTGCTCGTGATCCAGAATTGCGGTCACGCCGAGACCGCCGCGCGTCATTTCATGAATGGCCTCCGGGAGGGTTGCGTCGGCCGCGACCCGTGGCGCGTCAGCACCCGCGTGCATGACGTCACGTACGTGGGTCAGTAGGCTCCGGCCCAGTGCGCCTCCGGGATGTGAGCGTGCGAACTCATCGCGGCTGAAACCCTTGGCTTGCATTAATGCCAGCGCCAGTGCATCGCCGAGCGCGAGCGCGGCAGTCGTGCTCGCGGTCGGCGCCAGATTGAGCGGGCAGGCCTCTTTTTCCGCGCCGGCGTAGAGATGTACGTCAGCCTCGCGGGCAAGACTCGATTTTGCATTGCCTGTCAGCGCGATCAATTTCGCGCCTTGGCGCTTGATTAGCGGCACGATGGCCAGCAATTCTGAGCTTTCCCCTGAGTTGGAAAGTGCAATGAACACGTCGTCGCGGGTGATCATGCCAAGATCGCCATGGCTGGCTTCGGCCGAGTGTACAAAATAAGCAGGCGTGCCCGTGCTCGACATGGTCGAAGCGATTTTTCGGGCGATGTGGCCGGATTTACCGATGCCGCTGATCGTAACCCGGCCCCGGCAGGCAAGAATCAAATCAACAGCCTGCTGAAAACTGCGCTCGAGTTTTCCAATGAGCGCGTGAATCGCAGCCGCCTCAATCTCAAGCACTTCACGGGCAAGCCCGATTGCATCCCCGCGTACCAGCCGCGCTGTTTTCTGTTCCGACGCCATGACTCGAGCAGTATAACAAAGTTGGCGCGCGGCTCAGCCGCTGGCGGTCTTGCAATTCAACAGCGATAGGGCATTATTCAATAACCATTTTATGGGGAATTCGCTGCAATCATTGTTGATTCTACTGTTCGCCGCAGTACTGGTGGTGACTTTGTTTCGCACCCTCAAGCTGCCGGCGATGATCGGCTATTTACTATTAGGGGTCGTGATTGGGCCCTACGGTATCGGGTTAATTCCCGATACTGAAAATACGCACGATCTGGCCGAATTCGGAGTGGTGTTTCTGATGTTCAGCATCGGTCTTGAATTCAGTCTCAGCAAACTCGCGACCATGCGCCGCGTCGTATTTGGGCTAGGCGCCTCGCAGGTGGCGTTGACACTGGCGATTGTCGTTGGTTTTACCCTGATTGACGGCGGCGACTGGCGGGTTGGCATCATACTGGGCGGGGTTGTCGCAATGTCCTCGACCGCGATCGTCAGCAAGATGCTAGCGGACAAGCTCGAACTCAGTACGCTGCATGGTCGGCAGGTCATCGGCATATTGTTGTTCCAGGATCTTGCGGTGGTGCCATTATTGATACTGATTCCCGTGCTGGCCCAGTCGCCGGTGGCACTCGCGGCGGAATTAACACGGGCGCTGTTCAAGGCGGCCGTAGTGCTTGCAATCCTATTGTACCTTGGGCAAAAACCGATGCGCATGTGGTTCAACTTAATCGCGCGGCAGAAATCGTCCGAGCTGTTCGTGCTGAATGTATTGTTGATCACACTCGGTCTGGCGTTTATCACTAAGACTGCTGGGTTGTCGTCGGCCCTAGGAGCATTTATTGCCGGCATGCTGATTTCGGAAACCGAATACCGTTACCAGGTCGAGGATGACATCAAGCCATTTCGTGATGTGCTGCTCGGCCTGTTTTTTGTAACCGTTGGCATGCAGTTGAATACCGCGCTGGTTGCTGCCCACTGGTTGTGGGTTGCTACGGCACTATTGATTTTGATTGCCATCAAGGCGGGGGTGATAACGGTGCTCGCGCGATTATTCGGCAGCCATCCCGCGGCCGCATTGCGCACGGCTCTGGATTTGGCGCAGGGCGGAGAGTTCGGCTTCGTGTTGCTGACACTCGCTGCGCCGCTCAACCTGGTGCCTGAATTGTTGTTGCAAGTGATGCTTGCCGCAATCGTGCTGTCAATGCTGATCGCGCCATTCCTGATTGGGCACAGCGAGCATATCGTGCGCCGCGTGAGTGGAGCGGAATGGCTGGTGCGCGCGGCGGAACTCACCCGTATCGCCACTCAATCCATGGCCACCGACCGCCACGTTATCATCTGCGGTTACGGACGCAGTGGGCAGAATCTCGCGCGACTGCTGGGGCGGGAGGGGATCGGGTTTGTCGCGCTCGACATTGACCCACAGCGGATCAAGGAAGCGGCCGCAGCGGGCGAGCGCGTTGTTTATGGCGATGCCGGACGGCGCGAAGTGTTGCTAGCGGCGGGACTGCCGCGCGCGCGTGCTCTGATTGTCAGTATCGCCGATACTGCGTTTGCGTTGCGGGTGCTGGTGGCGGTGCAGCAGGCGCGCCCGGAGTTACCGGTCATTGTGCGCACCCTTGACGATGTCGACATCGAGCAACTGCGTCAGGCCGGCGCGGCTGAAGTGGTCGCCGATATTCTGGAAGGCAGCTTGATGCTGGCATCGCATGCGCTGATGCTGTTGGGCGTGCCATTGAATCGCGTGCTCGCGCATATCCGGCAAGTGCGGGAAAGCCGCTACGCACTGTTCCAAGGATTTTTCCGTGGCGTGACTGACGAATCCGCGGACCCAGCGCGACCGGCGCCGCGGTTACATTCGGTGGTGATCGAGTCCGGCGCGGCAACCATCGGGTGTGCGCTTGCACCAATCGGGCTTGACAAGATTGGTATTGAAGTCAAATCGTTGCGGCGACAAGGCGCGGCGCCAATGACGCCTAGGCCGGAGACCGTGCTTCAGGCGGGGGATGTGCTCGTGCTACTGGGCATAGATGAAAACCTGGCAGCTGCAGAAATCAAACTCCTACAGGGATAGGAGTTGCTAACAAAAAAGTCCGCGCAAGGCGGACTTTTTTGTTGAGAGAACTTGCCTCTACTGCAATATTACACCGCCGCAATTCGGAGCACCTGCAGCGGCATTATAAGCCAAGGGGGTTCCAGTGGTGCAGGTGTTTGTTGTACCAGTGCCGTCCCAAAGGCCACCACTTTCTCGCATCTGACCGGTATTGGGTTGGCCATCGTCAATTTTGTTGTCAAGTTCGAGGAGGATCCCCACAGGTACGTTGCCGCCGGTTTTGACGTTGGTATGTGCTGCGGCAGTACCTGTATCCAAGTAATCCGCATCGTTGACCAATTCAATATATCCACTGAAGGCGTTGGTCGGATTCGTTGTTGGTGAGCCCGCAATGGCAGTAGTAGCAGTGTCCCCGCTTGCTACCGTGCCATTGTAGGTACCTGTGATAAAACCGGATGCGGCAAGTTGCGTCCACACCAGCAGATTCTCGCCCGGGTCTATAACGCCGTTAGCGCAAAGGCCCGAATTGGCTGTACCGCATCCGGGCGTGGCCGACCCATTAACGAGTGGGAGACTGGTTAGTGCAGTCTGTGTGGGCATATCCCCCGGTAAAACGCGGTAACGATCCTGAAAGGCCAAGTAGGCAATCTTGACTCCATCCAACTGGGATGCGATGTTGCGCACTCGCGCTGAGTTAATCAATTCCTGGCCTTTCAGCACACCACCCAGAAGCAGCCCAATGATGACCAGCACGATTGCAATTTCGATCAGGGTGAAGCCCTGTTGTTTTTTCATGATTTACTATCCCTGTGATGCCGGATCCATGACCCGAATGTGTAAAATGGCGCAATTTTCGTGCCTATACTTGGCATGTGAACCGCCACATCGAGTTTTGCCTAATTCCCATCTGTGAAATAGTTGGCACTTTTTATCGCGACCAGCCAGCATTGTATAACAGGCTGATAATTTTACAATATCTTAATGACCGCTATTGCGATGCAACATAACGATTAATTTGCGAGCGACTGAATGCGCAGGATTTGGCTTGGATAAAGGGGTGAGTATAAAGGTCAGTTTTTTGACGTTGGCGCCGAGTTTTCGGCATTTTCCATGGCCTTCAGTCGCTCCATTAAGAAGTGAATTTCGTGCGCGTCTTGAATTTGTCCTCCTGCGAGCAACCCGCCGAGCAGGATTTTCGCGCTTTCTATTTCGCCCATATCCTCCAGAATGAAGATGTGCATTTGCTTGGCCCAGTCAGGCGCCGCCGGTGCGAGCAGGGCAATGTCACGCGCGTACTTTAGCGCCAGTGCATTGTCATGCAGCCGATGTTTGGCAACGAGACAAGCATGCGCCAGCCAACGCCAGCGGAGGTTGGGATTGCGCAGAAATTCTGTATGGATAAAATCAAGCATCATGCGTTCTCGCGCTGGGTCGGGCACCTGCGCATAGAGCTGCGCCGCGTTAAACAGCGGGTACTGGGTGCGCGGATCAAGTTCAAGTATTACCGTCAACCACTGGATGACGCGCCGGTAATCGAGATGGCGAAACGGGATGCTGATGCCCGGTTGATTGTCGAACGCCTGCAAGTACAGCGTCAGCAACCCCGCGAGGGCGGCGGGCTCGCCACCCGCCATTACGCGCAAGGCAGCAGGCGAGAGCGGGGCATCCAACGCCGTTGCGCTTGCCACTGGCTTGGGTTGCAGCGCTTGCCAGACGAGTTGGATACCGAACGTGGCAACCAGCATCAGCCACACCCCGCGCGGGATTGCGCTTAGAGGGCGCTCGTCGCGTGCGCTCACAGGTTGCGACGATGGAAATCGAACATCGTTGCGGCCCCCAGTAGGATGGTGTAAAGCAGCGCCTGTGCTGCCCATATCGCGGATACTGACCACTCTGCGGCATTATTATCAATCAGCCATGCACTTTGCGTATAACGATCAAACGCTGGCAGCACCAAGGCGAGTCCTTCCATTCCCCAGGACATTATTTGATGCGATAGCGCGTCATTACCGGTCGTTGGTTCTGCGCCAATCAGGCGAATTGCAGTCAGCGTGCGGGTGAGCAGGTAAAACCCGAGCACGAAACTTGCTGCTGGCATTAGCTGCGTGAACGTCATGATGCAAAACAGGCTCAGCGCGGCCATGATGGTGAGTTCACAGGCGAGCGATAATCCCCACTGCAGCGCAGTGACTGGTGGCGCGAGCACGCATTGCGGTAGGGTTGCCAGCAGTGCGATTACTAACGCAACCCCAAAAAAGCCGAGTAGGCGACCGAGTACATAATCACCGCGCCGCAAATCGAAGGACAGCATCAATTCGAGCCCCTTATCGTTGAACTCGCGCACGATGCTGGTTAATACATGCAGACTCAACACGAACACCGCGGCGAGCCGGACTGTGGCGGCCAAAAACGCGATCTGGATACGCGTGCTTTCGGTGATGGCAACCTGCTGCACGAACCATGCTGCACCACAGGCGATTGCCAAGATCAAGGCAAACAGCCACCACAGTCGTATGCGCGTCGCCTCGAGCAGGGTATAGCGGGCAATCGTCACAATTTGGTGGCCGCGCATGGAATAATCGTTGCTTATGGAGATCTGAACCGGGACAGTATAACCAAACTCGGATCGGCAAATGATAACCCAGACAAATGAACCGGTAATCGGTCTGCAACGCCGCATCATCGGCTCCCATCCGCAATGGTGGCTGGGCGCAATGCTGCTGGCGCTGCATGGGGCGCTGGCATGGGACATCAACGAATGGTGGGCACGTGGCCTGCTGCTCGCGCATTTCGGGTTGTTTCTAATATGGCAACCGGTATGGCGCGGCGAACGCAGCCTTGAGTCACGCCACGCGTTTTTGGTGATTATTGTCGGCGTGTTGCTCGCGGGATGGAACAATTGGTGGTTGATGGCGATATGGATCGCGGTGCTGTTCGCGCTGATCGGCGGCAATCTTCTTGGCAGCCAGCAGCCCCGCCAGCGTTTCGCGGCACTCCTCGCCGCGTTTTATTTGCTGGCGCTGCTGCTGATATGGGTGATACCGCATACTTTTGAGGCACAGTCATTCGAATTCGCACTGGTCATGCTGGTGCGCTACGGCTTGCTGATATTGCCGCTCATCATCATCGTGATCCCGCTGCCGGCAGGCAGTAAGTCTTCGCCGCTCGCTGTAGATCTTATTTACAGCCTCCTGATGTTTTTTCTCATCGTCGGATTGGTGCTGGGCAGCTTCGTCGTCAAGCAGGTCAGCCACGGCGATTATGCACTGGCGCTGGCACAGAGCCTGATCATAATGGCGTTGTTGTTGATGACGCTGGGTTGGTTATGGAATCCGCACGGCGGCTTCACTGGCATCGGCTATCAATTCTCGCGCCACTTGATGAGCTTGGGGTTGCCGTTCGAACGTTGGGTCAAGGATATCGCCGATCTTGCCGGACGCGAACGCGACGCTGGAAAATTTCTGGTGCTGGCTTTGCAGGATCTATGTAAATTGCCGTGGGTTGCCGGTGTTACATGTCAATCGCCGCACGGCAGCGATGAAATCGGCACACGCTCGCATTTTCGGACCGATTGTTCGTTCCAGCAATTGACGCTGACGTTTTACACACGCTGGTCGCTAAGCCCGGCGCTGTTGCTGCATCTGAACTTGTTAACGCGAATGCTCGAGCTTTTTTATGAAGCCAAGCAGCGCGAGGAAATCCAGCGCCGGAACGCCTATACGCAAGCGATCCACGAAACCGGTGCGCGGCTAACCCACGACGTCAAGAATTTGCTGCAGTCGCTGAAATCATTGTGCTCAGCCGCCGAAACCAGTGACGGCAATCAGGCCGCCGAACTGCAACAATTAGTGAAACGGCAGCTGCCACAAATCGCCCAACGACTATCGATTACCCTCGAGAAACTTAGAGTCCCGCAGCAGGAAGACACTATCACCCAGGTAAATGCAGCAACCTGGTGGAACGCGTTGCAACAACGCTACGCGCGCAATGGGATCAATTTTTCATTGGAAGAACCAATTGAAGCGGACTCAACTGTTCCGGGCGAACTGTTCAACGGTGTTGCCGAGAATCTGCTGCAGAATGCGATTGTAAAGGCACGCCAGTATCCGGATATGCGCGTCAGCGCGTTGTTCCACTCGCGCGGGGGCGGCCGGCTCACGGTTTGTGATACCGGCCCGACATTGCCGCAGCGTGTTGCCGCAAGTGTGTTCGTCGCACCGGTGCCGTCGCAGAACGGACTTGGCATTGGGCTTTATCAGGCGGCGAAGCATGCGGAATTGCTGGGGTATGAACTTGTTTTGGCCAGTAACAGCAATGGCGCAGTATGTTTTAAATTATACAGATTCACTGAAGCTTGAGAGTTATGGAATTGATCGGTTGATCGTATTACCGTTCACCGCATAAGGCGACGAGTTCATTAATCTTAGTTCAGTTACTTCGGATTTGGACTGCTCGCCCGACAGTATCGTTCGGAGACACGTATCATTTCGATCGGGCGAAATAAAAGAGTGGTGGCGCATTATGCCGCCTAGACTCTCTCTGGTTCTGCGGAACCATAGTGTGACTTGGTTGTTCTCAGTATTAATTCATGACAGGGAATCATGACGGCGTTTGTTATTTTGAAACTGAATTGTTATCATTTGCCTGCTCACTAATTGGTTCATCTTATTTCACTGTACGTGGAGACAGTGACTCTGTTCGATACTGTCGAGTTGGACAGAAGGAGGGGGGTGTTACTGATTCGTTGAAGTGCTGTTTGCACCATTAGCCGGAGTGTTGGTCTTGTCTTGAGCGGTGGGTCGCGAAGAGCCTTCTTGAATCGTGCCGCTATTAATTTCCAGTGTTTGGCCGACCCTGAGGTCAACACTGTGACCGCTGTCCGGCGTGGATAGTTTTACGCGATTACCATTTTTGTAGGGAACGACATTGACGCCGTTCGGTCGTTGTCCGGTAACCATCTGGTTGTTTACCCAGACTGTGGTCTTGCCGTCGCTGCGACGGACCAGGCCGTTGATGGTGATGTTTTGTGGCGGCGGCGCGACATCTTCCGGAGTGCCGCTGTCGATTTCGGTGCGAACATTTTGTTTGCGTGCGCTATCCAGCGTCGCGCGCTGGGTAGGTGTGAAAAAGAGTCGCCCCATTTCGGCACTTGCGGCAGTAGTGCAAAAAATTGTCACCAGCAGCAATAGAATTCCGCGTATCATGATTTGGATTCCAAGGGGGGTGTTATCGTAATCCACGATAACTCGCACTCCGCATGTAAATTGGGCTGATAGCGGATGCCACCGGTAGCTGCCCGCGTTAACAAACACTGATTTACGGAGAATACCCCAGCATTTTGTTTAGCAAGAGTGCTCAGGAATTCCATCAGGTCTCCCTCATGCAGCAGGCCTAGGCTGATTTTCATCACGGACTGGTGAAGGTCAAATTGACCGGGGTCGAGTTCGCTCGCATACGGATAGGATTGCTGGGCGCTGATTTGATAGGCGATTCCGAATAGTTTCATTTGCTGGTTGGTGAGACGCAGGCCATTGATCCAATCAATACGTGGCTCGTCGCCGACGAAACCGAGTTGCTGCAAATAGCGGTAGCTATCGATGTAACGGATGATAGTTGCTTTTTCTTCTCCTGACTTCTGCAAGCGCGTACGTGCTTCCTGAAGTTGCTGCTGCTGCTGATCGAATGCATGCACGGCTTCTAGCAGCAAATACCGAGTGTAATAAATCGCGCCGATCCCTATCATTGCTACAGCGAATAACGTTAGCAGCGGTTTTTTCAGGGCTTCGAGATCGACGGTATTCATACGGTCTGTTTTAATACTACCAATAGCTTGAATTCGGCCTTCCCAGTTTGTTCGCGATCGCCCTCAGTATTCCCCGACAGAGACTGATCGGGACTAATATTGAGAGGTAGGTGAAGGATTTTGACCGCTGCGACCTCTGGTTGTTGCGACAGCGATTCCACGAAACGGTTAACGGTTTCAATCGCTGCCCGGTAATCATCACGGAACGGGCGGACTTCTCCTTCAATTACTCCGCTTTGATGACGCAGCCCGGTAACGGCCGGTGATGATATATTGCTTGATGACGAATTCGGGCCGCCTGAACCGACAGTGATGTCGGTGGTATCGTATTTCCAGCCGAAAGTATTCAGGACAATATTCGGATTGAGTTCAAGCGCTTGGCTCACGATATTCATCATGATTTCCGGAGAGCGGGTAGTGCTACCTATTTTTTGCGAGATTTCAACAGCACGCTTGAGATTTTCCGCGGAAGTGGGCGCTGCCGGGAATTGACGTGTAGCTTCTTGGTACAGCGTCTGTTGAAGCGCACTTTCGCGTGCGTCTGCCTCCGTTTTACCGTGAAGGTAAATGATTTGCAGGGTGTTAATAGCGCACCATGCGATTGTACCTAGCGCTGCGGCGCCGGCTGTCGCGTATATCATGCGCTGTGCCTGATACTGGCGATAGCCCGCTGTGGCGCTCGCCGGTGCCAAGTTGTTTATCGGCGTGCGCAGACCGAGCAAATGGAGATAAAGCGCGTCGATCGATGAGGTAAGCGCGGTCTTCGAAATGCCGAGTTTCTCGATTATTTCCGCACGACCAAGCCGGCGGCATTCGATATTTGGATTGTCACGCGCGATGGTTTGCACCAGATCATGCAGCGCGTCTTCACGGTCGATGACTAATACTGTCAATTGTTCATCAAGTGTCAGCACGCGTAATCCATGCAGATAAAGCCGGGTGTTTGAAATTTCTTCGGCAAGACTTTTTATCGTTTGTTGTCCACCGCTATCCAGTTGCGCGAGGCGGCTGATGCGCAATTTTTGATTGCGGAAATACGTGAGCCGCATCCCGGAGCTGTGGAGTGATACCACCAGCAAGTGAGGCTGCTTCAGTTGCAGTTTTTCGATCAGGCTCTGACCGGCCGTCGGTAACAGGTAAATCCCGGCTATCGGCAGCTTGCGCTCGAGAATGGTCTGTACCCACGATTCAATCAAATCGGGAGTGGTCAACGCGCAGAACAAATAACGACCGTCGCCTCGTTTGCCGCTGTCGCGTTCTTGCAGCCATGCGCTGCAATAGGGGTTATTGCGATAGTGCTGCTTTAATTTGCGACCGACCATTTCGGCGCGATCGCTGCCGAAACTGCTGGGTAACAGCTCGAAGCGATAGTCTTCCCCTACTGCGTCAACTATCACATAGACCGTATGATTGGAAATAGGCGCGAGATATTGCTTGAATGCAGTTAGTCCAATGTCATCGTTGGCAAAGACTGTGCAGGCAGCAAAGTGGTTGCCCTGCCAGCGAGCCGCGCTGATCTGTTTTTCCGATATCGAGAGGAGCAACTTTTTCGCCATAATGTGCTTAAATTGTTTTTGCGATTAAATACTTAGTTAGTATTTCAATTTGCCGAGAATATTATATACGGGACCCAGTACCGACCACATGATAAATATCAGCATGCCGCCAAGCACTATGGTTAGGACCGGCCCGAGCATAGCCAATCCCTTGTCGATAGATTCCTTGACGTCACGATTGTAGAAATAGGTAACGTTGAGCAATGCAGTATCGAGTGCGCCGGTGCTTTCGCCGATGCGCAACATGCGGATGATCAGTGGCGGGAAAATACCGAGATTCTGGAACGCCTCGCTTAAACCATCGCCGGCATTGATTTGCTGACCGGCACGCGCCAAGCCATCAGCAATCACGCGATTACCGACAATATCTTCGCCGGCCCGAATTGCCTCAAGGACGGTGATGCCGGAGCGATACATCAGTGCAAAGAAATTGGCGAAACGCGACAAAATGATTTTTTGCAATACTGGACCGATGATCGGTATATGCAGTTTCGAATAATCCCAGAGATATTGGGCCCTCCGGCTGTGCTTGATCGCGACCACGACGCCAATGACTACCGCGATCGGAAAAATAAATAAGATCGGCCAAAAATTGATTACAAAATTGGAAGCAAAAATCAATATGCGTGTCTGCAACGGCAGCGCCAAACCCATCGTCTTGAGCAGTTGTACCACTTGGGGAACCAGGTATGTCAACATAAATAACATTACACCGGTCACCACTATTAGCACCAGCACTGGGTACATCAGCAAACGTTTGGTCTGGGACGCCAATTCATCTTGCCATTTGAGGGTATTGCCGAGATTTTCGAAGACCTCGGTTAGGCGCCCGGCCTGCTCCCCGGCGCGGATCAGGCTGATGAATACGCTGTCGAATACGTCAGAGTGCTGCGCCATCGCCTGCGAGAGTATGCGACCTCCTTCCATGTCTTCGATCATTGTCGCCAGCACTTCACGGAAGCGTGGGTTCTCGATCGAATCTCGCAAATCGCGAATACCGTCAAGCAACGGAATGCCTGATCGCGTGAGTTGATCCATGTCGAAGCAAAATGTAATCAGGTCGCGTCGAGTGGTACGACCTCTGGTGCCCAAACCTCCTGCACTACGACTGACTTCCCGGCAGGTAATTAGGTCGAGCCCCATGCGACGTAGCCGCAGCTCGAGATCGATTTCATTTACTGCGTCAAGCGCACCGCGTACAGTTTGACCGGTTTTATCAACGGCTTTATAACGAAAGGCAGCCATGTAGATAAGGGAGTGTTAGTTGAAGCGGCCGGTTAGATCGATGGTGCGTGATACTTCGGCGAGACTGGTGGTGCCGTCAAGAATGCACGCGATGCCCTCCTCCGCCAGCGGGCGGAAATTTGTGGCCAGTGCTGCAGCGCGCAATTCTTTGGCAGTTGCGCGGCGCGCAATTAGTTCATCGAGATCGCTATCCATAACCAACAATTCCATTATTGCCCGGCGTCCCCGGTAACCTTTGTTATCGCATCTCACGCAGCCGACGGGCCGAAAAATTTGTTCGGCCTTGACTGCCGCTGCCCCGAGAATTTGCCGCTCTTCGACAGTTGGCACGTAGGCCTCCTTGCAATGTGCGCATAGCGTGCGGACCAGACGTTGTGCGATCACACCAATGATATTTCCGGCCATGATGTCGGGCTGGATGCCGATATCGTGCAGGCGCGGGAAAGCACCGAGCGCAGAGTTGGTGTGCAATGTCGAAAACACCTGATGACCGGTCATCGCAGCGCGGAATGCCATTTCTGCAGTGTCGCGATCACGCATTTCGCCGACCAGAATGATGTCGGGATCTTGGCGCATCATCGAGCGAATACCGTTGGCGAAATCCATCCGTACCGCGTCGTTAACGGAGGTCTGACGCATCAATGTGACCGGATATTCGACTGGATCTTCCAGCGTCATGATATTGATGGTTTCATCGTTGATCTGCGCGAGCAGAGAATAAAGCATCGTAGTTTTTCCGCTGCCGGTTGGGCCGGTTACGATCAGAATACCTTCCGGACGCGCAAGCATCAGATTCAGCTTGGTGAGGGATGTTGGTGGCAGGTTCATCCGGTCGAGGCTAATGATTGATTTTTCGCGGTCAAGAATTCGCAGCACGATGTTCTCGCCGTGGACGGTCGGGTGTGTCGAGACGCGGAAATCTATCGGACGACCGTTAAGCGTCAATGACAAGCGGCCGTCTTGCGGTGCACGCATCTCTGCGATGTTCATTTCGCTGATGACTTTAATGCGTACTGTGATACCCGGCATGTAAGTCTTGTGCAGGCTACGTACCGTTTCGAGCACGCCGTCAATACGGTAGCGAATTCGCAGAAAGGCGTATTCCGGTTCGAAGTGGATGTCGGACGCTCCACGCTTGACCGCGTCAACTAGCAGCGCATTGACTAGTCGCACCACTGGCTGGGTGTACTCATTGCCGCCGACCTGCAGGCTCTGATAGTCGATTTCGCCGGTCTCGATTTCTTGCAGAATGCCATCGACCGACAGTTCGTGGCCATAGAACTGATCGATATAGTCTTCAAGCTGAGCCTCGCCGGCGAGCAGCGTTTTAATTTCGATGCTCGACCCTAGCATGGCGCGCAACTGATCAAGCGCGACCACATTGAAAATTTCGGTGATTGCAACCGTCAACACATGTTCGTCAGCGTCATGGGCAATCGGCAACATGCGGTGATGGCGTGCAAAATCCTGTGGCACGAGTTTCAGCGCCTCGGGATCGGCAACTACCTGGGCAAGGTCAATCGCTTCTTGGCCGACGGTGCGCGCCATAATGTCGCGGATTGCGGCTTCGGTGATAAAGCCGAGCCGCACCAATTGACGGCCGATCGGGAGGTTGTTGTGTTTCTGTTCGGCCAGCGCGATTCCGAGCTGGTCAAGGGAAATTTGTCCCTGTTGTACCAGCAGTTCACCGAGTCGAAGTTTTTTGCGTTGTTCAGCCATATGGACTCAGTAATGATGCTCTATTCATATCAGTTGGTTAACTCAACTCTCCTTCCCTCACCTGCGGCATCGCCGTCGTAGTTTGGCGTTGAGACGGAGACTTATTGCACCGCTTTTTGAAGTTTGTCGATGCGACTTTCGGCACCGGCAATGTTGAAGTTCACACGTTCGTTGATTTTTGCGAGCTGCACTGCGCGTCGGTAAAATTCGAGCGCCAGCTTGGGTTGACCGATGTGATCGAGACCGACGGCAAGGTTATAGGCATAATCGGGATTCTCGGGCTGCAAATGGTGTGCTTCAAAATACGCCTGTTGAGCGTCCGGCCAACGTTGCTGATCCGCGTAGATATTCCCAAGGGTAAAGTAAAGAAACGGAGATGGATCGAGGGCAATTAATTGCTTGAGCCGGGATTCGGCAGCCAATGGGTCGGCGCCTCCGTACATATTGAGCAAGCCGGCCTGCGCCGCCGCATTTTGTGGGTCGAGTTCGAGTGCTTTCATGTAATGTTTGGCAGCGGTCGATCGATCATCTTGTTTAGTCGCAATGGCTGCTAAGCCGAGCAGTGCATCGAGATTTGTGGGGTCGCTTTTTAGCAATTGGTCGTAGCGCTGCTGTGCCGTTCCAAGATCTCCAGATTCGAAGGCCTGGTAAGCCTCCATCGCCAGTGGGTTCAAAGTCGGCGCTACGTCGCTTCCGGTAACCTTGATGGTATCGCGCAACGCCGGTGTAGCGACCGGCACTTCAGACACCGATGTTTGCGGTGCGAATGAGGTAGGCGTTTTATCATTCTTCTCCGCCAATGGCGCGGGCGCCACGCTGTTTTGTGATGGCAGCTGTGGTAGCAAAGAGAAGGCAGCGGGCGGCTGCGTTGTAGTAGCCACTGCGCTGCTGACGGAAGGTGTGGTCAACATGGCAGCCGGGGTCGATGGCTGTTTAGCGAGAACTCTGGGATTTATCTGTAGGTAAATAAAAACACTGTACCCAAGCGCAAATATTATCGCCAGCGTAATGATGATTAATATCGGACGCTCGCGCACGAAAGTGCCGATGCCTTTGTTGTCACGTTGGCCAGCGCGGATTATGGTCATGGCATGCTGCGCTTCGCGTGTGGGCGAAAGAGGGGGGGCGGCCGATTTGCGCTGCGGCGTGATAGCTGGCTCAATCGTTAATTCAGATTGTGAAGCGGCGCCATTGTCCGAACCCCTGGCGGACGATGCGGAGACGGTATCGCTTTCCTTGCGATCTTGGGAGGCCTTTTCCAAGGCCTTCATCAACAAGCTCATGGCGTCTTGCCGGTTATTTCGCCCGGAAGTTTTTCAGTGGGTGTTTCCTGTTGTTTAGGCAGGAACTGTTGGAAGGACTTGAGTTCATCACTATCCAGTGATGGATTGGTGATAACCGTCGGGCGCAGAAAGATCACTAATTCAGATTTTGTGTCGCTGTCATTACGGGAACTGAAAAGCTCCCTTATGCCTGGAATATTGCCGATACCAGGCACTGCATTGCGGGTGCGCTGAATGGTGTCCTGCATCATGCCACCCAGGACTGCTGTTTGACCGCTTACCAGTTGCAACACCGATTCCATCTCGCGTGTCTGGATCTGTGGAACTGGGCTAGTTACACCTGCCGCGGCAAGCGCTGGATTGGGGTCGTTGACGAAACTCAGTACGCGTGTAATCGTTGGTCGCACCGTTAGCGTGACTTGGCCGTTTTCATTTATTTGTGGTGTCAGGCTCATAACGACACCAACAGGGACGGTCTGTGCAGTGGTAGTAAACGTGGACTGTTGGGCGCCTACGGTGTTGGATATGAGGATAGCCGGCTGTGCGGTAATGTTGAAATAGACGATATTGTCGACCACCTTGAGTAGCGCAGTTTGATTGTTGAGAGCCATCAACTTCGGGCTCGACAACACGCGGGTATTACCAAATTGGTTAAGTAATTTTATGGTTTCGCTGGTGGTGGGTTGGTTCGTAAGGCCGATGGTCAGGCTGCCAGGGGAAAAGTTGGTAATGGGGCTACTGGCACCGATCAATGATTGGGTAAGATTGAGCTCGCCGCTGACCCCCAGCCGGCTCCAATCAATGCCGCCCTGATACTGGTCCGATAACGTCACTTCGACAATGGTGGCTTCAATCATCACTTGACGCTGTACCGAGCGCTGAACCTCGTCCAAATAAGCCTGAATTAGATGATGTTGCATTTCTGTCGCAGTGATTGTCACAGTGCCGGCAATTGGATTTATGATTACGTCATCGGCAAAGATAGTACTTAGATTGGATAGTTGGTTACCTGCTGAGCTAATTGTCGAGCCTACTGGGTTGCCGCCGGCGGCTGGACCACGGCTATCAGCGTTCTCTGATTTATTTGATTTCGCTTCCTCAAGCCTTATTTCCTGCTCTTTTTGAAACAGCTCCAGACGCTCTGCTTTGTTCTGCGCGGATCGGGACTGCTGTTGTGATGATGAAAGTATTCCGCGAACAGAAGTGTCAAGCGTCTTCCAGAAATCATTGGTTGAGGTGGTCGTAACAGCAGTTGATGATGCCGATTGAGTTCCTCCCCCCGACGCGCCTCCCGATGCCCCCTGTGATGAGGCGGTGCCTGAAATCTGACCCGAAACGCCAATAGTGGAACTTGTATTCCGTGTCATATTTACGTAATCAATATGATAGGTTTTCGAATACGCGGTATCAGGCGTAATGACAATAGTATTGCCCTCGATGCGATAACGCAGGTCAACCTGCTGGGCAATCCGATCGAGGATTGCCGGTAGCGTTTCATTGACGGCATTGATAGTTACCAAACCTTGAAGGCTGGGATGAATGTCGATGTTCTGCTTGGTGTCGCGGGCAAGCGCAAACAACAATTCCTTGACCGGAACCTCATCAACCACCACGCTGTAAGTTGGTTGTTTGACAGCAGGTTCAGGCGGCGGGACGAAGTCGCTGGTGCGCGCGAGCGGCGGCACTTCGCCGCCAACCGATTGGGTACTGGATGTCGTTATATGCCCCTCGGATTGCGGCAATACGGATGGTCGATAACACCCGACGAGCAGCACGCAAGTTAGTAATGTCACTGCAATCGATGGGTTACGCCGTATGACAGCATTATGGCTGCTTGGCGGAGCAAGTTTCCATCGCAAGCGGAATGCCGCTGGTGTCACCATTTTACTAATCTCCCTGTCGATGGCGAGGGCTACGCCGTACCCCCCCCAGATTTTTCAGGGAGTTTCTAAAAGAGCGGTCTCGGCGCGTATTCCCTGTACCGTGCGCAGATAGGGTCGGTACGCCTTCAGCGTGGCCGGCAGCATGGCAAGTGCGGTTAGTGCGGCGCGGCGATCACTGAAAGAACCGTACAAAACCGTCAACCACGGTTTTTGATTCACCAAGGTACGGTACACAAAAATGTCATTAATTTCAACATATTTTCTAATGACATTCAGATGTTGCTTGAGCAGTTGTGGCTGGTTTGTCCCCAGTAATTGAATGCTGTAAGTGTTTTTATCTTGTTGTGCCAGCCAAGTCATGGTTGCTTTGCTACGTGTTTCGAGCAAATCATCGTCGTTAGAAGTTTCTAGAGGTGGGTGGGCACTAACATTATTTTTTTCAGGTTGATTAAGGACTTGTCCGGGCGACGCTGCCGGTTTTGCTGCCACTATTGGGGTTATTACCGGGGCTAGGGCACGGTTGCCGGTAGCAGGTGTTTCTTGCTGTGGTGGAGGGGTGATACTAGTTGCTGAAAGGGCAGGTTCAGTTATGACTGGCGGTTTGACTGTCGCTGAAGCGACGGATAGTTTTGGGGCCGGTGATGGCGTTTGGAACTTCTTGCCCCCGTTGTGGTAAGTCTGTATCAGTGCAAAAATTGCAATGCCGGTACCGGCACCGATCGCGAGCATTGAAATAATCAGAATTGGCTGCGGCCTAAAGCGCAGTGGTGGTGGTTCGTAATTGCTGAATTCGCTATCGCGCACCGCTGCTTTAATGTGCTTACGCCTGAGGGTATGGGTGTTTTCGGAAAACGCCGCCAGCAAGGCTTTATCCGCAATCAGATTAATTCGCCGCGTGATCCCGCTTGAGCCTTTGGCAATGGCGGCAATCAGTGGCGGTGTGAACAAGTCTGGGCCCGCATAGCCGGCGGCGCGCAGCCTGAAATTCAGGTAGTCGCGAATTTCGTTGGCTTTGAGTGGGCTCAGACGAAAGCTATGGGTAATGCGTTCGCGCAACTGGCGAAACTGCGGCTGACGCAGACTGCCATCGAGCTCGGGTTGGCCAAACAATACGATTTGCAAAAGTTTATGACTCTGCGTTTCGAGATTGGATAACAAGCGAATTTCTTCGAGCGTTGCCAACGGCATGCTTTGTGACTCCTCGACAAACATCACCACTTGTTTGCCCAGTGCATGGCGTTCGAGTAGGTGACTTTGAAGCGCCTGCATTACCTCAAGCCGCCCGGCATCGCGCGCTACTTTGAGTTGCAACTCAAAGGCGATTGCATGCAGGATTTCCTCAGGTGAGACGCTGGGATTGGCAAGATAAATAGTTTCGATGTGCGGCGGCAACCGTGATGGCAGCATGTTGCACAGCATGGTTTTACCGCTGCCGACTTCGCCGGTCACCTTGACGATGCCTTCGCCTTGGCCGATCGCGTAAATCAGCGCTTCGAGTATCGGACCACGATTGCCGCCGCCATAAAAGAATTCAGTATTTGGCGTGATGCGGAATGGCGGTTGCGTGAGCCCGAAATAGGAGTAGTACATTATGTGGCTGGTGTTATTGCGGCGGCAGACCTTGCAGTTCGCCCGGGGTATTGTAGTTCTGCATGCGACTGTAGAGCGTGGTTCGGTGAATGCCGAGAAGTTTTGCTGCTTGCGACAGGTTGCCCTGGGTAATTAGCAATGCTGCCTCGACGTAACCTTTTTCCCATTGCTGCAGCGTCTGGTCGAGGTTGAAGTTTTTCTGTACCTGCAAGTGTTTTTTCGCTGACTCTAGGACGACTTTGAAATCCTGGCTGGTTGGCAGGCTGGCCGGCTCGATTTCCATGCTTTCCATGTCGAACTCGGCCCGCAATTGTTCTACGTCGACATTTTGACCTGCGTATTTGGTAATGAGACGAATCACGATGTTGCGTAATTCGCGCACATTGCCAGGGAATCCATATTCAAGCCATAACCGTATTGCGTCGTCATCCAGATGGAATGGCTTGACCGCAGCTTGACGTGCATAAAAATTGCAGAAATACTCGAATAACAACTGCTTGTCGTCGCCGAGATCACGTAGCGGCGGTACATTAATCGTGAATACTGACAGGCGATGATATAGATCGGCGCGGAAACGACCGCCGCGAATTTCCTGACGCATGTCGCGATTGGTCGCGGCAATCACGCGCGCGTTGCTGACACGGCTCTGCGTTTCGCCCACTCGCTGATATTCACCGTTCTCGAGTACGCGCAATAACTTTGCCTGTAGCTCTAGCGGTAATTCGCCGATTTCGTCGAGGAATAACGTGCCGCCCTGCGCATCTTCAAAATAGCCTGAACGCGAAGTAGTGGCACCGGTGAATGACCCCTTGCTGTAGCCGAACAGCGTTGGCTCTACCAGCGTTGGCGAAATCGCCGCGCAATTCAAAGCAAGGAATGGTTTGGATGCGCGTGGGCTCTGGCGGTGCAATGCTGAGGCAACCAACTCCTTGCCACTGCCGGAACTTCCCTCAATTAGGACCGGAAACGGCGCACTGGCATACTGGTTGGTCTGCTGACGAAGCTTTTCTATCGGCGGACTTTTGCCGACGATGCCGATGTCGCTTGCTTGTGCGCTGATCTCGACATCGCGAATTTGCAGTGCATTAAGCAACAGCCCCTTGATTTTTTCCGGCTCACACGGTTTGGCAATGAATTCGATCGCACCGAGCGTGCGAGCGTGCCGTGCGTTGGTTTCATCGTTTTGCCCTGACAGCACCAGAATCTTGATGCTTGGCGAATAGGCAATCAACTCGTTGATCAACTTGAAACCCTCGTCCGGACGGTGGGGCGTTGGCGGCAAGCCGAGATCAACCAGCGCAAGCTGTGGCGGGGCGTCAAGCTGGCGTAGCAAGCTTTTCACCTGGGTACGCGATTCGGCAACATAGACGCTGAAGTCACGACCAAGCACGAAATCTAACGTCTCGCTGATTAGCGGATCGTCATCGACAATCAGCAGCTTCGGCTTGTCAGGTTTGTCCATGGCTGGTCTGGAAAGCTAAGTGGCTATTCTGCCAGATAGTTTTTCTATCTGATAGTTTGCGCGACGTGAATTTTTAGGCAGGTTGTTGTGCATCCTTAATACAGTCTAAAAATGCCTGTTCGAGATCGGTGCTGGCGTATCGCCCGCATAATTCAGCGGGTGTGCCGACAAAGCATATGCGTCCAGCATGCAAGACTGCCATGCGGTCACAAATTTCAGCGACATCAGAGAGTACATGCGAGGTCAAGAACAAAGTGCGCGCGTGTTTCTTGAGATGACACAATTGTGTCTTAAGTGATGCGCGCGCCTTGGGGTCGAGCCCGCTGGTCGGTTCATCTAGCACGTATAGTTCCTTTTGCGCGAGCAAACTCGCAGCAAGTCCGAGTTTTTGCGTCATGCCTTTGGAATAAGCGCGCACTGGCATCCGCAATGCATCGCGGTCGAGGTCGAGTGACTGCAGTGTTCGTTCGGTCATGACGGGATCGTAGGGGGCTGACTGCAGCGCAAGTACATAGCGGATGAAGTCTTCGCCGGTCAAATAATATGGTGGCACGAAACGTTCAGGCAGAAATGCCATACGGCTGCGTGCCACGCTCAGTTGGTACGAAATGCCGAAGATTTCAATCTTACCCTCGTCGGGTGTGCAAAGGTCGAGCAGGCATTTGAGTAGCGTAGTCTTGCCGGCACCGTTGACCCCGACCAGCCCGAAAAACTCGCCCGCCGCAATCTCGAGCGTAACTTCGCGCAATACCGGGATCCGGTTATATTTCTTGGCGACTTTCGAAAAACACAGGGCGGGTTGTGACATAAGGCATCAAAGTATCCGAAAGTATACTTGCAAACAAGTACGCGTTGTAACTGGGTTTGGCCGTGGTTCGTCGTTGGTTTACAATGCACCGCTTTGATTTGGGATTAAATTTCCGTGGTAACCGACAATCTTGTGGAAATCGATGGCGTTAGTTATTCCTACGGCACGGGGCACCCAGTTCTGACCGAGATTAAAATGACAATCCCCCGCGGCAAGGTAGTGGCGATCATGGGTATCAGCGGCTCGGGCAAGACCACGTTGCTACGGCTGATCGGAGGAGTATTGAAGCCTACGCGAGGGGGCGTGAAAGTGGATGGACAAATTACACATGAACTCGATGAGGGCGGACTGTACCAAATACGTCGGCGTATGGGGTTGTTATTTCAGTTCGGCGCGCTATTCACTGATTTGTCGGTATTTGACAACGTCGCATTCCAAATGCGGGAGCATACTAATTTGCCGGAAACCATGATCCGCGATTTGGTATTGATGAAACTGCACGCGGTTGGCTTGCGTGGTGCGCACCGGCTGATGCCGTCTGAATTGTCCGGAGGCATGGCACGGCGCGCGGCTCTCGCGAGGGCGATCGCGCTCGACCCGATGCTGATTATGTATGACGAGCCGTTCACCGGCCTTGATCCGATCTCGCTCGGTATGATTGCCAATTTGGTGCGGCGGTTGAACGATGCTCTTGGCGCAACTTCGATTGTGGTCACCCATGACGTGCAGGAAGCACTTGATATTGTCGACTATGTCTACTATCTCTCAGAGGGTGTCATGGTTGCCCACGGTACGCCCGATGAAATACGTGATTCGCAGGATCCGCTGGTGCACCAGTTTGTCTGGGGCGAGATGGATGGCCCGGTCGCGTTCCGCTATCCGAGCAAGGATTTTCGCGCGGAGGTCGGTCTTGTTTAACCGCGCGGCCGTCGTCAACGTCCGTGGTGTTGGCCACCATGCAATCGACGGCATATTTCGGCTGGGCTATGCGGCGCGTTTTATTGCGTTGACATTGCTGCATTCGGGAACCAGCTTTCGTCGCCCGCATCTGATTATTCGAGAGCTTTATTTTACCGGCGTCCTGTCACTGATTATCATTTTGGTATCGGGATTATTTGTTGGCATGGTGCTGGGGTTTCAGGGTTTTCATACACTGCAGACCTATGGTTCGGAATCGGCGCTCGGCGTGCTGGTCGCCTTATCGTTGGTGCGGGAACTGGGACCAGTAGTCGCAGCATTGTTGTTTGCCAGCCGTGCGGGTTCTGCGATGACCGCCGAGATTGGTTTGATGAAAGCGACCGAGCAGTTGTCGGCGATGGAGATGATGGCAGTGGATCCGATTGCGCGGGTAGTGGCGCCGCGATTCTGGGCCGGCGTAATCTCGATGCCATTGCTGGCGGCAATGTTCAGTGCGATGGGCGTATTCGGCGGCTATCTAGTTGGCGTGGTACTGATCGGCGTCGACGAGGGCTCGTTCTGGTCGCAGATGCAAAACGCGGTGGATTTTCGCGAGGATATATTGAACGGCGTGATTAAAAGTTTCGTGTTCGGCATTGCTGTAACATGGATTGCGCTGTTCGAAGGCTACGACGCCCCGCCAACGGCGGAGGGGGTCTCGGGCGCAACCACGCGTACTGTGGTTACCTCGTCGCTTGTAATACTGGCGCTGGATTTCATATTGACATCATTGATGTTTCGGGGGGTGTGATGGAACGCTCGACGCTCGATTTATGGGTGGGATTATTCGTTTGCGCCGGCATCGGTGCTTTGCTAGTGCTTGCGCTCAAGGTTGGCAATATGAGCGGTTTCGACGCGAAAGACACCTACCAAATACATGCCCAATTCGATAATATCGGAGGACTCAAGATTCGAGCGCCGGTTAAAAGCGCAGGTGTGGTAATCGGTCGCGTTGCCAACATTCAGTTTGACGGCACTCGATTCAAGGCCACGGTTGCGATGAATATCGACCAACATTTTAAATTTCCGAAAGACACCTCGGCATCAATCCTGACCTCGGGTTTGCTCGGTGAGCAATATATCGGACTCGACGCCGGCGGTGATGAGACAATGCTTAAGGATGGTGACAGCATAACGTTGACACAATCGGCAGTGGTGCTGGAAGAGATGATCGGTAAGTTTCTTTACAACAAGGCGGCGGAAGGCAATACTTCCAAATGACCGCATTATTCATAAAAAGGAGATTGTTGCAGTGATCCGTTGGCTAATCTGTTTGTTGGTCGGCATGCTTTTCGCTGTGCCATTGTTTGCACAGTCGCCTGAGGTGGCGCCCGATGCGCTTGTCAAAAAAGTTACTGAAGACACGCTTGCGATCGTGCGCTCCGACCAGGATATTCGCGCCGGCAACCGCAAGAAAACAATTGACCTTGTCGAAACTCAAATACTGCCATATTTTGATTTTACTCGGATGACGCGACTTGCAATGGGCAAAAACTGGCGACAGGCTGATTCTCAGCAACAGCAGACCCTCGTTAATGAATTTCGTACATTGCTCGTCAACACGTACGCGTCCGCGTTCACGGATTACAAGGATCAGACCGTCGATATCAAACCATTGCGGATAGAGTCGGGCGACACCGATGTCGTGGTCAGAACCGTGATTAATCAGCAAAACGGGCAACCGCCGGTCGCGATCGATTACAACATGGAAAAAATTGATAATGGTTGGAAGGTTTACGACTTTACGGTTGAAGGTGTGCGATGGGTACAAAATTATCGCAACACCTTCAATAATGAAGTACAGAATGGCGGTGTTGATGGTCTGATCAAGACCTTGCAGGATAAGAATAAATCTCTGGCGCAAGCTTCCGGCAAATGATCGAGCGTGATGGCAACACCGCTCGCATCAGCGGGGCACTGACGCTGGGAACGGTGTTATCTTTGCGCGACGTGGTTAAGGAACTCATTGCCGCGGGTGATGTGGTGGTGGATTTGAAGGCGGTAACTGAGGTGGATTCATCGGCGTTAAGTCTGCTACTCGAATGGCGCCGCGAAGCGCAACGCCGTAATGTACATATTGGCTATCGCAATTTACCCCCAAATCTGATCAGCCTGGCGACGCTTTACGGTATCAATGACATTGTCGCCGGTGATTAGTCATGCGCTACCAGCATCCGCGTGATACTGCCTGAACAAGTCAAGTCTTACATTGAACGGGGACTCGAATGTATGCTCGTGCAGGTCACGGGTGACGGACGCCACTTCGAGGCGGCAATCGTAAGCCCGGCATTCCGCGGCATGCGCAAGGTGCAGCAGCATCAACTTGTCTATCGCGCACTTGGTGACCGCATGCGTGAGGAAATCCATGCATTGTCGATGCAGACTTATACGCCGGAAGAGTGGGCCGCTAAACAAGTCTGATTTTCTGTCATGGACAAGCTGCTAATCGAAGGCGGTGTTCCGCTTACGGGGCAAGTACACATATCCGGCGCCAAAAACGCTGTATTGCCGATATTGTGTGCGTCGCTCCTTTCCGAAAAACCGCTGCGCGTGATCAACGTACCGCATCTGCATGATGTGACGACGATGTTGAGCCTTCTCGCACAGATGGGAGTTGCGGTGTCGCTGGATGAAAAGTTTGGCGTCGAACTCAATGCCGTGGCGGTCAACAATCCGGTTGCGCCGTACGATCTTGTCAAAACCATGCGCGCATCAATTCTGGTACTCGGTCCGTTGTTGGCGCGTTACGGCGAGGCACGTGTATCACTGCCTGGCGGTTGTGCGATCGGTCTGCGGCCGGTTGACCAACATATAAAGGCATTGCAGGCGATGGGTGCGACTATTGACATCGAACATGGCTACATTCACGCGCACGCACGGCGACTCCACGGTGCACACATCGTGATGGACCTGATTACGGTGACCGGCACCGCGAATACGATGATGGCTGCGACCCTTGCAGAGGGTGAAACCCTCATTGACAATGCTGCACGTGAACCCGAGATCACGGATCTTGCTGATTGTTTAAATGCGATGGGCGCACATATTACTGGCGCGGGTGGGGATGTAATACGCATTGAGGGCGTTGCGCAATTGCATATGGCAACCCATCGCGCGATGCCGGATCGTATCGAGACCGGGACGTTTCTTGCTGCCGCCGCTGCTACCGGGGGGAGAATTGAACTCACACAAGCGCGAGCTGATACTCTCGATACCGTTATAGAAAAATTACGCGAAGCCGGTGCGCGTATCGATATCCTCGATGATCGCATTTCCCTGAGCATGGACGGCCTGCCGCGAGCAGTCAGTGTGCGCACTGAGCCATATCCAGCATTTCCAACCGACATGCAGGCACAATTCATGGCGCTGAACAGTATTGCGAGTGGCACCGCACTAATTACGGAAACCATATTCGAGAACCGTTTCATGCATGTGCAAGAACTGCGCCGACTTGGTGCAAAGATAGAAGTCGATGGCAACACCGCGGTGGTGACGGGCGTCGAGCGACTCGACGGTGCAATGGTGATGGCGACCGATTTGCGCGCGTCGGCGAGCCTTGTGCTAGCGGGATTGATCGCCCGTGGTGAGACCACGATAGGCCGCGTCTATCATCTTGATCGCGGCTACGAAGCGATTGAAGAGAAATTGTCCAGACTGGGAGCGCGTATCCGTCGGGTGCATTGAAGCAAGTAAATAAACGCTAGGAACATGCAGAAGGGTGTGGCAATTAACAACTTGTATTTTTTGTGCATTGCCTTGTGGTGGAGCTGACCTGTAGCATGGTGGTACACTAATCGAAAATATCTTGAGTAAGGAATGCCATCAGAAAATATTGTTGAGGTTAGCCATCTGCGCTTTGGGTACGGCGATCGTCCGCTACTGAAAGGCATTGATCTCGCAATCCAGCGAGGCAGGGTGGTCGGCATCATGGGCGCGAGTGGTTGCGGTAAATCAACCTTGCTGCGTCTGATTGGTGGCCAGTTGGTTCCCGTTGACGGATATGTCAAGGTCGACGGCCAGATCGTTCACGAACTGAGTCGCGATGCGCTTTACCGATTGCGTCGCAAGATGGGAATGCAGTTCCAGATGGGCGGGCTATTCACTGACCTGTCGGTGTTTGAAAATATCGCATACCAAGTGCGCGAACACACTGACTTTCCCGAAAGCATGATTCGAGATCTGGTGTTGATGAAGTTGGCCGCCGTCGGTTTGCGCGGCGCCGAGCAATTGATGCCAGCTGAGTTGTCGGGTGGCATGGCGCGTCGCGTCGGGCTGGCACGTGCGATCGCGCTCGATCCGATGTTGATCATCTACGATGAGCCGTTCTCAGGGCTTGATCCGATTTCTTGCAGTGTGATTGGCAATTTGATCCGCCGACTCAACGATGCGCTCGGCGCGACTTCGATAGTTGTCTCGTACGACGCAGACGAAACCATGAAAGTCGTTAATGACGTTTATCTGATTTCGGACGGTGTGATTGCGGCCGAGGGCACGGTCGAGGCGATGCGCGACTCTAAGGATACTTTCGTTCGTCAGTTTCTCGATGGCGCGCCCGACGGGCCGGTACCCTTTCACTATCCCCATGATCCCTACGCAGCCGACCTCGGTCTTGCCGTTCTAGTGTAATCGCCCTCGCTTCATCGCGTTGTTAGTTGTCGGTGTCATTTGGCAAACCCCTTTGTTTTTATTTGCTTTCTTTCGTATTCTCAGCATCCTTTACGGTAAAATACTTTTTTGTTTTTAAGGGTCTGCCCATGTTGGGTATTGCATTGTCGAAAGGGCGCATTCTGGATGAAACGCTGCCGCTATTGGCGGCGGCAGAGATTTGTGCGTCCGAAGATCCCGCGGCTTCACGCAAGCTGATAATCGGCACTTCACATCGCGGCGTGCAGATTATCATCGTGCGCGCGACGGACGTACCGACCTACGTGCGTTATGGGGCTGCTGACTTGGGTGTCGCCGGGGGTGACATATTGATGGAGCAGGGCGGTGATGGTCTGTACCAACCGCTCGATCTTAGAATTGCGCGCTGCCGCATGATGGTAGCGGTGCGCAGAGGCTTTGATTATCACCGCGCCGTACGGCGGGGAGCGCGTCTCAAGGTTGCGACCAAGTATCTTTCCATTGCGCGCGAGCATTTCGCGGCAAAGGGCATGCATGTTGACTTGATCAAGCTATATGGCTCCATGGAACTTGCGCCGCTGACGGGGCTTGCCGATGCGATCGTCGACTTAGTCAGCACCGGCGCCACGCTCAAGGCCAATAGTCTCGTCGCGGTCGAAGAAATCGCACCGATCAGCGCGCGGCTCGTCGTCAACCAGGCCGCATTCAAGTTGAAGCAAGCCGAAATTCGGCCGTTGCTTAATGCCCTGAAGAAGGTGGTGGGGTGATCGCAATCCAACGACTAAAATCAAGCGCCCCGGATTTTGACCAGCAGCTTGCGGCGTTGCTCGCATTTGATCGAGTTCAAGATCCACAAATTGATACGATAGTTGCGGCGATTCTCGAAGACGTTAAACGCCGCGGCGACGTCGCAGTGCTCGAGTACACCCGCCGTTTTGACCACATCGAAGCGAGTTCCGTTGCGCAACTCGAAATTACCACCGACGAAATGCAGCGCGCACTTAAGGAGTTACCGGCAGTGCAACGTTCAGCACTCGAGCTGGCAGCTCGGCGGGTACGCAATTACCATGAAAAGCAATTGGCGCAGTCCTGGAGTTATGCCGATGACGATGGCACGAGGCTTGGCCAGCAAGTGACCGCGCTTGATCGGGTTGGCATTTATGTGCCGGGCGGCAAAGCCGCCTACCCATCGTCGGTGTTGATGAACACGCTGCCGACCAAGATCGCAGGAGTGGGTGAGATCATAATGGTGGTGCCGACTCCGGAAGGAAAAAAAAATTTATTGGTGCTCGCGGCGGCGGCACTTTGCGGCGTGGATCGTGCATTCGCCATTGGCGGTGCGCAGGCAATTGGTGCGCTGGCATATGGCACGCCGACAATTCCGCAGGTCGACAAAATCGTTGGCCCTGGCAACGCCTATGTCGCTGCTGCCAAACGTCGAGTGTTCGGCATGGTAGGCATCGACATGATCGCCGGGCCGTCGGAAATTCTGATTGTCTGTGATGGAAGCACCGATCCTGATTGGATTGCGATGGATATGTTTTCGCAGGCCGAGCACGATGAAATGGCACAAGCGATTCTACTGTCGCCAGATACTCAGTTTATCGAGCAAGTGGCGGTTAGCATCTCACGGCTGCTGCCCGAAATGCCGCGGTGCGAAGTGATTGCAGCGTCGCTGGCAAAGCGCGGTGCGCTGATTCAAGTGCGCGATCTCGACGAAGCATGCGACATCGTCAATCGCATTGCGCCGGAACATCTAGAGTTGTCGGTCACCAACCCAGAAGCGTTGCTAACCAAGATTCGCCACGCCGGCGCGATATTCCTGGGCCGCTATACCTCGGAAGCGCTTGGCGATTACTGTGCCGGACCCAACCATGTGCTGCCAACCTCGCGCACTGCGCGTTTTTCTTCGCCGCTTGGCGTCTACGATTTTCAGAAGCGCAGCAGCGTGATCGGCGTTTCCGAACAGGGCGCGCAGAAACTGGGCCGGGTAGCGGTGACGCTGGCCGATGGTGAGGGATTGTCGGCACATGCGCGTGCTGCCGAACTGCGCTTCAAACGCTAGGCACGCTCGACCATGATGCGTTACTGGAGTGCGGTAGTGCGTGGGTTGACGCCCTATGTACCGGGCGAACAACCCCAGTTGCCAAACCTCAACAAGCTCAACACCAACGAACATCCATATGGTCCTAGCCCGCGAGTGCTGGAAGCGGTGCGCGCCGAAGCGACCGATAGCTTGCGCTTGTATCCAGACCCTAATGCCGATCGCCTGAAGGGAGCAATTGCCGCTTATCACAATGTTACGCCGGCGCAGGTATTTGTCGGCAACGGCTCGGACGAAGTGCTGGCGCATGTGTTTCAGGCACTCCTGAAGCACGATGCGCGGCTGTTGTTTCCGGATGTGACCTACAGTTTTTATCCGGTGTACTGCGAACTCTATGGCATTCAATATCAACAACTGCCGTTGACCGATAGTTTCGAGATTCACGTCGACGATTACCAGCAGCTTAATGGCGGCATTATTTTTGCCAATCCCAATGCCCCAACAGGACGCTTGCTGAAGCTGCCCGAGATTGAGCGTCTGCTGCAAGCCAACGCTAATTCGGTGGTGGTGATTGATGAGGCATATATCGACTTTGGCGGTACCACCGCAATTCCATTGGTGACGCGCTATCCCCAACTGCTCGTGGTGCGCACGCTGTCCAAGTCGCACGCTCTGGCCGGCTTGCGCGTTGGTTATGCGATCGGCCATCGGGATTTGATCGAAGCTCTGCTGCGCGTCAAGGACAGTTTCAATTCCTACCCGCTCAGTCGCTTTGCCATTGCCGGCGGTGCGGCGGCATTGGAAGACCGTACTTATTTCGAGGGCATGCGCGACAAGGTTATCGCAACGCGCGGCCAGCTGGTGTCCACACTTACTGCGCTGGGTTTTGAGGTGCTGCCGTCCGCCGCCAACTTTGTGTTCGCGCGCCATCTGCATTACGAAGGCGCTGAGTTGAGCGCGCAATTGCGCGCGCGCGGCACTCTCGTCCGGCATTTCAAAACGCCGACGCGCATCGCGCCTTTCCTGCGCATTACGATCGGCACCGATGTGCAGTGCACGGCATTGACGTCGGCGCTGGAAGACATCCTCTACTGAATTTCGTGGTAGCCGAGCTTAGGGTAGAATTGACCAAAATTTCAGCGACTTATTTATTCCATGCGCCAGGCAGAGGTCAGCCGTAATACCAAGGAAACCCAGATTCGGGTCGAGCTTAATCTGGATGGCAGCGGCGTGTCCAAACTCGACACCGGTCTGCCGTTTCTCGACCACATGCTGGATCAGGTCGCGCGTCACGGCGTATTCGATCTCGATATTGCTGCTAAGGGCGATTTGCAGATTGATGCCCACCACACGGTGGAAGACATCGGCATTACGCTTGGTCAGGCTTTCGCCAAGGCGGTGGGCGACAAACAGAGTGTGCGGCGCTATGGCCACGCCTATGTGCCGCTCGATGAAGCGTTGACGCGAGTAGTGGTCGATTTGTCCGGCCGCCCGAGACTTGAATTTTACATCGATTTCTCGCGTGCGCGTATTGGCGAGTTCGATGTCGATTTGATCCATGAATTTTTTCAAGGCTTCATCAACCATGCTCGGGTCACGTTGCACATCGATAATCTGCGCGGCGACAATGCACATCATCAGGCCGAGACCGCATTCAAGGCATTCGGTCGCGCATTGCGGATGGCGGTCGAGCCCGATCTACGTACCCAAGGCGTGCCCTCGACCAAGGGAAGTTTGTAATTCCCAGATAGATACAAATTAACTGATGGACATCGCTGTCGTCGATTATGGCATGGGCAACCTACGCTCGGTTGCCAAGGCGCTTGAGCACGTTGCGCCGCAAATGAAAATTGTTGTTACCAATGATCCTGAAGCAGTGCGCCGCGCTACGCGCGTGGTATTCCCTGGACAGGGTGCGATGCCCGATTGCATGCGTGAGTTGGATGCGTGTGGTCTGCGCCCGGTGGTGCTTGATGCTGCCCGCCACAAGCCTTTTCTTGGCATTTGCATCGGATTGCAGATGTTGTTCGAGAGCAGTGAGGAGGGCGATGTCGCTGGTTTGGGCCTATTGCGCGGGCGGGTACGGCGTTTCGCTGACGCGATGATTGGTGCCGATGGCATGCGACTCAAGGTGCCGCATATGGGCTGGAATCAGGTGCGGCAGACCAGTGTTCACCCACTGTGGAACGGGATTGCGGATGGCAGCCGATTCTATTTTGTACATAGCTATTATGTCGAGCCTGCCGATACTGCGCTGATCGCGGGTGCCAGTGATTACTCACAACGGTTTACCTGTGCGGTTGCGCGCGAAAATGTGTTCGCGGTGCAGTTCCATCCTGAAAAAAGTGACACAGCGGGACTGCAATTACTCACTAATTTTACATGCTGGCGGCCGGTACAGACGCTCAATGTCGCTCGGCAACAGGGAGCGGTTGAGCGACTCGCATAACGTGTAGTATGATGATTTCTGCCAGCTTAAACTCACCGTTTCATTTCCAGACATTCATTTTTCCTATCGCACTTTCTTGCGCATTTAGCGCTGTGATTCCCGTTTAACCTCTGTGACTCCTCATCGCCTGCAGCATGTTGATTATTCCTGCAATTGATTTGAAGGATGGCAAGTGCGTACGCCTGAAACAGGGCGCCATGAAAGATGCCACCGTTTTTTCCGAGGATCCTGGCGCGATGGCCGCACATTGGGTCAAGTCTGGCGCCCGGCGCCTGCATGTGGTTGATCTCAACGGCGCTGCTGCCGGTCGCCCGAAAAATGAGGCGGCGATCAAGACGATTGTGGCTGCGGTCGGCGATCGCATTCCGGTTCAATTGGGCGGCGGCATTCGCGATCTCGATACCATCGAATACTATCTCGACAATGGCATCAGTTACGTGATCGTCGGAACTGCCGCCGTCAAGACACCGGGGTTTTTGCACGATGCATGCACGGCGTTTACCGGACACGTGCTGGTAGCGCTCGACGCCAAGGATGGGAAGGTTGCGGTCGATGGCTGGTCGAAAATGACCGGACACGATGTGATTGATCTTGCCAAAAAATTTCAGGATTACGGCGTCGAGGCAATCATTTACACCGATATCGGGCGCGATGGCATGTTGACCGGCGTCAATATTGAAGCCACGGTCGAGCTTGCGCGTCATATTACTGCACCGATCATTGCCAGCGGTGGACTAACTGACCTAGACGATATCAAAGCATTGTGCAAGGTTGCATCCGAGGGCATCGTTGGCGCGATTACCGGCCGCGCGATCTATCAAGGCACAGTCGATTTCGCCGCGGCACAGAAGCTGGCCGACAAGTTAAGTAAAAAAGTTAAACCATAGCGACGTAGAGATACCGCTCTCGAATTCTTCACGCCTTCGCTGCAATTTTTCATTATGGGACTCGCTAAGCGCATCATCCCGTGCCTTGACGTGACTGCCGGCCGGGTCGTCAAGGGTGTCAACTTTGTCGGCTTGCGTGACGCCGGTGATCCTGTCGAAGTCGCGCGGCGCTATGACGAGCAGGGCGCAGACGAACTGACATTTCTCGATATCACAGCAAGCAGTGACGGGCGCGATCTGATAATGCCGGTGATTGAAGCCGTCGCCGCACAGGTATTTATCCCGTTGACTGTTGGTGGTGGCGTTCGATCGGTGAGCGATGTGCGGCGACTGCTTAATGCAGGTGCCGACAAAATCAGCATTAATACCGCAGCAGTACAAATCCCACAGCTTATCGCCGACGCGACCGCGCGCTTCGGCGCGCAATGTATTGTCGTTGCGGTCGATGCTAAACGTGTTCCCGGCTCTGACCCTTTGCGCTGGGAGGTGTACACCCACGGCGGACGCACTGCGACCGGTCTCGATGCAATTGAATGGGGGCGTCACATGCAACGATCGGGTGCCGGCGAAATTTTGCTCACCAGCATGGATCGTGATGGCACGCGACAAGGTTTTGATCTCGAGTTGACGCGCGCGTTTTGCGATGAGCTTGATATTCCGGTGATTGCAAGCGGCGGCGTCGGCAACCTTGAGCATCTTGTTGATGGGATTTTACTCGGACACGCCGACGCAGTGCTGGCGGCCAGTATTTTCCATTATGGTGAATATACGGTGCAGCAGGCCAAGCAGATGATGATGCAGCGCGGTATCGAAGTCAGATAATGGAAGCACGACAAGGGTAGAATTGTAATCATGTCGGACAATTGGTTGGATGAAGTAAACTGGTCGCCGGATGGTTTGGTGCCTGCAATTGCGCAGGAAACCGATAGCGGCCGGATATTGACGCTGGCATGGATGAATCGGGATGCGCTCACGCGCACCGCGCAGACCGGCGAAGCGCACTACTGGTCGCGTTCGCGCGGGAAAATCTGGCACAAAGGGGAAGAGTCTGGCCATGTGCAGAAGATAAAAAGCATTCGACTTGATTGCGATGAAGACGCAATTTTGCTCGAAGTCGAACAAATCGGCGGCATTGCTTGCCACACTGGGCGGCATAGTTGTTTCTATCAGCAATTGAAAAATAACGAGTGGGTCGTGACCGATGCCGTGTTGAAAGACCCGCGGGAGATTTACCGCAAATGAGCGATTCAACAATATTGCAGCGACTATCGGAGACCATCGCTGCGCGTAAACATACTGATCCGGCAGGATCGTACGTTGCTGGCCTGTTCAGTAAGGGACATGAGGCAATCCTTAAAAAAGTCGCTGAAGAATCCGCCGAAACACTGTTGGCGGCGAAAGACGATGATAAACTCCATCTCGTGCGCGAGACTGCCGATTTGTGGTTTCACTGTCTGGTATTGCTGGCGTGGCATGGGGCGGCGGTTGATGATGTACTGGCAGAACTGCAGCGACGGGAGGGTGTTTCTGGCCTTAAGGAGAAAGCCGCGCGCAAGTAACAAGTACCGGCGAGCGTATTAAAGGAGCAATTATGGGATCCCTTAGCATTTGGCACTGGTTAATAGTGCTGCTTGTCATCGTGCTGATCTTCGGCACCAAAAAACTGCGTAATATCGGTGCCGACTTAGGCAACGCAGTGCGAGGCTTTAAGGAAGGTGTGCGCAGTGAGGACGACAGGCCGCAAAGTAACGCAGAACCTTCGTCAGCTGGCCGCACTATCGAAGGCGAGGCCAAGAAAGAAAACCCCAAGGTGTGAAGCTAGGGTGTGCGATAAGCGGCGGACAAA